>Ga0193738_1000086_pt1 | contig 58292 bp, 42 predicted proteins | sample L2a1metaG_FD_144927 | JGI IMG/M metagenome (GOLD analysis project Ga0193738, IMG submission 144927) | Soil microbial communities from a riparian zone of the East river system, Colorado, United States - L2a1 | ecosystem: Environmental > Terrestrial > Soil > Riparian zone | place: USA: East River... | reverse complement strand
CAGCACAGCTGGAAGCTGACAACGGAATGCGCGCTATAGGTGCGTGGGCTTGGGGCGCTAGCCGCGTAATGGATTATTTCGAGAAGGATCAATTGATCGATAGAAAAAAAGTTGTATTGGTAGGGCATTCGCGTGGTGGTAAAGCATCACTATGGGCCGCAGCGCAGGATGAGCGATTTGCAATTTGCGTCACGAATTGTTCTGGAAATACGGGTGCGGCATTGGCACGCCGACAATTTGGAGAAAGGATCGCTGTCATCAATACAGCTTTTCCCCATTGGTTTAATAACAATTACAAAACGTTCAATAACAAAGAGAACCTGCTACCTGTTGATCAGCACATGCTGATATCGTTGATCGCACCACGACCTGTGTATGCAACCAACGCGTCGGAGGATCTATGGGCCGATCCCAAAGGAACGTTTCTCTCCTTAAAGAATGCAGAGGCGGTTTTTTTATTATATGGGCAAAAGTCGGCACTTCCGAAAGAGCCACCTGGCATAGACAATGCTATTATTCAATCGCCGATCGCTTATCACAATAGAGCAGGCGAACACAACCTTACAGTTTATGATTGGACGAACTTTATAAAATTTGCTGATTATCATTTTAGGATAGCACGTTAATCAGGTGGTCGCGGATAAAGAAGGTTGCTCATATGTTCGAAATTGTAAATATGCTTGTACTCGATATCGTCGCGAGTTAATTTACACCATGGAATTAAACTCACTCCTAACCCGGCGTGAAATGCTCGGGATAACTGGTATGGCTGCATTAGCATCCTTGACTGACAGCACCGCCAATGCTGTGCCTGCTCAAAAAAGGCCTCGCATTGCCTGTCTTGTTACATACTGGGCTGCTCCAAGATCTCATGCGGACTGGATCATCACCAAGCTGTTGGATGGTTATTGGTGGCAGGGAGCTCACACTCCTTCACGAGTGGACGTTGTGTCAGTTTATATACATCAGCTTCAAGAGAGCGGACTGGGTCAGAAAATATGCAAATCGAAAAACATTCCGATCTTCAAGACAGTAGGTGAAGCTGTCACGCTTGGAGGTAAGGAACTTGCCGTTGATGGTGTTGTCATCGTCGGAGAACACGGGGAATATCCTACCAACCTCAAAGGGCAGTGGATGTTGCCGCGCTGGTGGATCTACCAGCAGATTATCAAGGTCTTTGAGACGAGCAAACGCTCGGTGCCGGTTTTTAACGACAAGCACCTCTCCATCAGTTGGGACGAGGCCAAGTGGATGTTTGACAAATCCCGCGAGCTGAATTTTCCTCTGACCGGTGGGTCCTCTATACCTATCTACTTCCGTAAGCCCGAGATAGAACTGGATATCGACACGCCCATCAAGGCATCGGTCGCAGTAGGCGGTGCTGTTGACGAGGGAGCTCTTTTTCATTGTGTCGACGTACTACAGGCATTTGTCGAACGCCGCAAGGGTGGTGAGACTGGTGTCAAGTCAGTGCAATGTATCCGTGGTCCTGAAACATGGAAGTGGACCGAACGCAATCCCTGGGCGGCCAAACTACTTGAATCAGTACGAACAAGTTTTGACCTCAAACCGGGACACTTTCAGGAAATTACCAAACCAAATGTCTGCATCGTTGAATATAATGACGGCACGAAGGCAGCGGTTTATTCAGCCCAGGATGTAGGGTGGACCTACGCCTGCGAGATCGAAGGTGTTAAAGATCCCACAGTCATCTCGATGCTTGGTTGGCCCGGTCCATTCTCGCAGTATCACGCCTCCAACTCCCAACCTCATTGGATTACCGAGATGATGGTGACCAAGAAGGAACCATTCAATGCGGAGCGATTGCTTCTGTCCACCGGGATTGTGGCGTACAACATGGAATCAAACTGGGAGAACGGCCAATACGCTGCCATCGGTCGCCGCATCGAGACACCATTTATGAACATCGCCTATCGGTCTACACGAGGCCCTCAATTTAGCAAAGGAGAACGGCCGCCGGATACCCCTTACATACGGGGTTTTGCAGAGTAGGTCTTCTCAAAGAACCACTAAAAAAATGAAACGCAGAGACGTTATTAAGAGCTTAACACTTTTGCCCCTAACCGGTAATGTTCTTCAAATGCAATCATTGTTATCCGTGCCTATCGCTCGAAACAGTTTTGCTTTGACTCTTCAGAATAAGCCGATGCCGGTTCTACATCGCGAAGCATTTGTCATGGATGGGCATACGCATGTGATGACCCGCGAGTTGCTGATGAAAACCGATATCGGCCAGCGATATCAGGATGGTAATGTCGATCTCCCAAGAGCTAAAGAAGGCGGTGTGGACGCGATGTTCTTTTCGGTTTACACTCCCGAACACTATTATCCCGGAAGGTTTGAGATCAAGAATACCTTCAGGGTGGTGGAGCTGGCGGTCGACCAGATAAAGAAGAATAATAACGCTATCGAATTGGCGCTAACCGCCTCAGACATTCAACGGATCAACAAGAGCGGAAAGATCGCCGCTTTCCTGGATTTAGAAGGTGGTTATGATCTTTATGGCGACCTAAACCTGCTGCGCGCACTGCACAGACTCGGCCTGCGATCCATGCAGTTGACCGCCCACAATACGACCAACGCATTCATCGATGCCTGCAACGACGTGTATACCTGGGGTGGCATTAACGATCACGGAAAAGCTGTGATCAAAGAAATGAATGATCTCGGCATGGTGATCAATGTAGCTCACGCGTCCAACGACGCCATAATGCAGTCGGTAGCTGCCAGCCGTCACCCCGTGATTTATAGTCACGGCGGCTTTCACAAAATAGTTGATCATCCACGCTGCATTACTGACGAAGCTGCAAAAGCTATCGCTGCAAAAGGAGGCGTTATCGGCGTTCATTTTGGCAGCCTGTTCAACAATCCAAAATACTGGGAGTGGCAGAAAGCGAACAATCCCATCAAGCTACAACCTGTTCCTCAACCGGCCACCCCGAGGATCTTTGACACACAGGATACCAAACAAACCATTGAAGACGTTGACAAGGAATTGGCAAAGGAGGTTCCACTAAATTTCAGGGGAACCATCCCTGACGAGTATTGGATGCATGTAGATCAGCTGGCTAAAGTGATCGACTACGGAGTAAAATTAGTTGGCGAGGACCACATCGCCCTGGGTTCCGACTTAGATGGTGGTCCAGAGCTGCCACACGAAATTAAAGACATCAGCGACTATCCGCAGATAACCATTGCGATGCAAAAGCTTGACTATAGCGATCAGCGTATCAAAAAGATCCTTGGCCTAAACTGGCTTCGCGTGATTCGGCAGGTAACTGAGGGGAAATGAGGAAATGATGTAAGAATATCAAGGATTATCGTCATCCGCTACTGAAAAATAGATCGCATCATAACTTAAATCACCAGCGAATCTGATAGGGTGAGCTTTTTACATATAAAGGATAACTGTTTGGTGCGATTTATGCCGACACTTTACGATTTCAGATCTCATTGAAATTAAAATACGTTTTTTCGCCTATGCGGCATCTTTCACCTGTATTACAGAGTTTTCGAAACTATTAATTCGTAATTTTCAATATTCAAAAGTAAATGATTCGTATCCATCAAAATATCTCCCGTCATGAGTAAACATAATAAAATGAAAGGCGAGTATTCGCGAAGAAAATTTATCAAACAAAGTCTGTTTGCGTCCTCCATTTTTATTGTGCCCAGGCACGTGCTGGGAGGCGTTGGTTTCACAGCGCCCAGCGATCAACTTGTTATTGCTGCGATTGGTGCTGGGGGAAAGGGTAGTAGCGATATTAAGAACGCTTCAGTAAACGGACGTGAAAGAGTAGCGGCGTTATGTGACGTTGACTTTTCAGGCACTGCAAAAAAATCCGTGGAAAATTTCCCGAAGGCCAAGTTGTACAATGACTACCGGGTCATGCTTGAACAGGAAAAGGATATCGATGCATTGACTATTTCCACTCCTGATCACGTACACGGACCGGCAGCAGCATTTGCAATGCAGCGCGGAAAGCATGTGTATGTTCAGAAACCAATGACCCACAATATCCGTGAGGCGCGCATGCTCACAAAGATGGCCCGCGATAAAAAGGTGGTGACACAGATGGGAAACCAGGGGGGGTCGAATCCATTGCACAGCATGATTCAGGGCTGGATAGATTCAGGTAAGCTCGGTAAGATTTCGAAAGTACAGATATGGACGAATCGCCCGGTGTGGCCTCAGGGTTTTGCGATGCCAGCGCCCGATGAAAGTAAGAAGCCGAAAGATCTGTACTGGGATCTTTGGCTCGGTCCTGCTGAGATGAAGCCGTACACGCCTAATCTTCATCCGTTCAACTGGCGCGGTTGGTGGGACTATGGTACGGGTGCGCTAGGCGACGTAGGTTGTCACCTGATCGATATTCCATTCCGCGCACTCGGACTCAAATACCCCACTGATGCCGAGTGCAGCGTGAGCTCTATCTATTCGCAAATGTGGACGGCAGATTACCATCCTGAAGGATGTCCACCTTCATCTTTTATAACACTTCACTTTGCGGCAACAGATAAAAGCAAAGCGCCAATTGAAATGACCTGGAGCGATGGTGGTCTGAGACCGTCTCGTCCGGACATCATTCCTGCAGACAAAGACTTTGGAGGTGAAAATAGCGCCAATGGTGTTCTCATTATGGGCGACAAAGGTCTGATAACAACAAACATCAACGACAGTTCACCGATGATGCCGAAACTTTACCTGAACGATGGCACAACGGAGTTTGGTCCTGAGACCGGTTCTACTGAAGAGCCGGAATACGGTCACCAGCGGAAATGGGTTGATGCGTGTAAAGCCGGATTCGGCAGTAAAGAGCATAAGGCCCTGACTTCATCGTTCGACTATGCTGGGCCGATGACAGAAACGGTGTTGATGGGCAATCTTGCCATCCGCAGCTACATGTTAAGAAGAAAAACTGGCGACGACATGGAGTTCTACGGCCGCAAAAAGTTATTGTGGGATGGAGACAACATGAAAATCACCAACCTGGAAGAGGCGAATCAGTTTGTAGGAAGAACATATCGCAAAGGTTGGGAAGTATGTGGGACAGTTGCTAATCGCGCTGAATGCTAATATAAAGATCTTCAACTTTTTTTCGGGCCCAGGGAGTTTTGCGCAGGAATGCAAGGCTAGACTTGACACTGGGATCAAATTTAAAACAACGGATGTCAATAACACTGCCCAGATCATCCCATCCGAAATGCTCAACGAGTTCGTTCAAGATCATTTCCAGTGTCTTTCCATGAAGCGGATCTTTTGATGACATAGTTATCTCAAAAGATCAAATATAAGATCAGTTGTCCCCCATTGCTATTGGCCGCAAGTTTATTACACACTATTCGGTGAGAAAGAATCAGCATTCGGAATGGATATAAGCGCACAAGTCGGATGCATGCATTGCTCCGTGATTAATTAACGATGAAAACACCCTTAATTACCCCCGAAGGTTTAGAAAAGTTAAAAGCTGAGTTGGATCATCTGTGGCGCGTTGAACGGCCAGATACCACGCAAAAGGTATCGTGGGCGGCAAGCCTTGGGGATCGTTCTGAAAATGCGGATTACCATTATAATAAAAAGCGGCTGCGCGAAATTGACCGGCGCGTGCTCTATTTACGCAAATGTATTGATGATTTGAAAGTCGTGAATTATTCACCCTTCCAAGAAGGCAAAGTAATGTTTGGCGCCTGGGTAGAAATTGAAAATGACAAAGGCGAAAAAAAACGCTTCCGTATAGTCGGCTACGATGAGATTTTTAATACCAAGGATTGCATCTCCATAGACTCACCTATGGCACATGCGCTGATGAAGAAAGAAGTGGGTGATGAAGCAGTAGTGAGGACAGAGGCGGGTGAGTTTGTTTGGCATGTGACGAAAATTGAGTATCAGAAATAACGTTGGGTTTTATTGTAAACGCAAAGTAAAGAAACTCCATTGGGGGCACTCAATAGCAAGCTCAATCACATTTAGAAACGTGAAAAACAGATTTTCGCCAGCAGGCGGACGTAGAGTTGCGTAGTTGAGTAACGTCGTCGCTGGTCTTGAATAGTCTTGAGTCAGAAGTCTAATAGACTACTGCTCAAACAAGGAAATTTTGCAACATACAGTTGGAGCAACCGCCGCGAAATAAAATCCAGGATCACGACGGACACTAAGTTTGCACAACGACCGCGTGCGCTCCGATATTTATCGGGGCTATAGCGGTGGCACATCACAAAGATAAATGGGTTGTGAACTTCGTGGTTCTTCGTGGCCTTTGTGACCCAGCATTAATCATGTATTAATGAAAGGTCACGATTCAAGATTGCTGTACAATTAATTTGTTGCGACACTGGGTGCTCAAGACTCCATACTCTTCATTCATATTTAAGCGCTTCGATAGGGCTGCTTTCCATAAAACACTTGTAACCAGCAATGACTAACAAAAGAAATTCCATGCCTATATTTACATTGCCCCATGATCAATCATGGTAGTTGATGCTAACGACCAACAGATCTAAAATAATTCAGTCTGGTTTCAAGCGACGCACTTGGTTTGCGTCCGTGGTCCCGATAGCGATCGGGATTCTAGCTATTACGATCTGGCCAGCTTTTTCGCAGCAAATTACCAAGGACGCCAAATTCAGGCGGCTTTCGGAGAACATTCAACTTTCTAACCTGAACATTACAACCATCACACAGGATTCAAAGGGATTTCTTTGGGTGGGCACGCTCGACGGACTAAACCGGTTTGATGGATACGAGTTCAAAACGTATCGCAACATTGAAAACGATACGACATCGTTATTCAAGAACAGGGTTGAAACCATTTTTGAAGATAGTCGCGGCACCTTGTGGGTGTCGACGTTGAACTCCGGGCTTCAATATTATAACCGCACCGCAGACGCCTTTTTTCGCATTCCCGAATTCTCTCAACGTTATTGTCAGGTGTTTCGCATCACTGAAGACGATCAGCATAATCTGTGGATCGGAGGAGCATTTAATGAACAGGCTTTTGTCGCGGTCCGTGATCATCGAACAGGCAAGTGGGAGAAATTCTTACTCTTTCACGCAGCCGAAGGTATCTACAGTATAACTCAAATTTCAGAAAATGAATTCTGGCTGGGCTCTCAGGCAAACGGGCTTTTAAAATGGAATAGAAAAACAAATGTGCTGGAGCAACACTTTTTACATGATCCTAACAATCGCAACAGCCTTCCTGGAAATGACATTCGTAAAATAGTTAAGGATACGGGTGGTAATCTGTGGATCGCTACGCATGACGGCGGCCTATGTAAATTCAATCTCAAAAAAAACCAGTACACCAGATTTACGACGGAATCGGGTGATGGCCCAAATAGGTTGCCCAACAACACGATCCGAAATATGATCGGCGACGGCCATTATCTCTGGATTGCCACCGAAAACGGAGGACTTAGCAGGATGGATGTGCAAACAGAAGAGCTGACAAATTTTTTATACGATAAGTCAAACCCCAATTCCATTATCAATAATTCTATTTGGTCAGTATACAAGGACCGGCAAGGCAGAATATGGGCGGGTTCCTTCGCCAAAGGCGTATGCGTACTGGATGTGATGGAAAATAAAATTCAGATCTATGATGCTTCCCTGGAAAGTGATCTTGTCAATGTCATCTTCATGGATTCAAAAGACCGTATGTGGATTGGAACTGAAGATGGATTGGTGTTGAAAGATCGTTCGGGCTCACACCGGTTTCGGTTCGATCCAAAAAACAAGAACAGCATCAGCAGCAATGCCATCAATTGTGTCTATGAAGATAGTAAACATCACATCTGGATTGGTGTATGGGATGGTGGCATAAATCGTTTTGTGGAGAATTACAGGAGGTTCGTGCGATATGGCAATGAACCCAATCGCATAGGAAACCTGACGGATCCAAATGTTTTTAATATTGCAGAATCTTCCCAGACTGGTAAACTACTGGTTTCTACATTTGGCGGTTTGAATATTCTGAAAGATGAGGCAGCCGGTGTCTTTGAAAATCCATTTATCTATCCACATGAGGGTGATCAATTTCATTTTACATTACTGGAAGATAAAGCGCAAAACATTTGGGTAGGTGCGAGAAGCGGTCTGGGTATTTACTCGCTGGAAACAAATCAGATCAAACCGATCAATATCTGGGACGATACCACAAGAACAAGCGAGCAGATCAATTGTATTTTTGAAGATCATAGTGGAACGCTCTGGATTGGCTCCAGTGGTGGTCTTCACCAGATGAAAAGCGATGGGAAATTTATTTCTTACACGGTCAAGGACGGGTTACCTGTGGATTTCGTTCAGGGAATTCTGGAAGACGAAAAAGGAAACCTTTGGCTTGGAACAAGTAAAGGACTATCGCTATTCAATCCGACAACCAAAAAATTCCAAACCTTTGATGAAAGTGATGGCCTGCTTTCGAATGAGTTAAGGAGAAAGGCCTTTTTAAAGAAGAATGGTCAGATGTTTATCGGAGGCAAAGGAATAAACACGTTCTACCCCGACAGCATAAAGTTTAATCCCAACAAACCTTCTGTTTATATCACCGACTTAAAAATATACAACCAATCGATCAAGCCATTTGGCGCTGATGGTATTCTGAAAAACGACATCGCTGAAACAAAAGAGATCTACCTCGATGCTGACCATAATTTTTTTACGATCCATTATGTTGGCGTTAATTTCACTTCCAGTTATAAAAACCAATATGCGTATATGCTGGAAGGATTTGACAACGACTGGATCAATGTGGGTACACAGCGATCTGCAACCTTTACCAATCTGGATCCAGCCACATACGTTTTCCGCGTAAAAGCCAGTAACAATGACGGACTTTGGAATGAAGCAGCTGCCTATATTATTATCCATGTCTTACCTCCGTGGTGGAAGACCTGGTGGGCCCGGTCACTGTTCGTCCTGAGTTTAGTAGGGACAGCGACACTCGTTTTTTTCAGGCGTACCAGACGCATTCTAAAAGCCAACCGGGAATTGGAAGAGGCAGTCCATCAAAAAACAAAGGAGCTCGCTGCACAAAACGAAGAGCTCATGCAAAGTCAGGAAGAAGTGTCGGCACAGCGTGACCTCGTAGCACAGCAAAATGAAAATCTGGAAATGGAAGTCTCCAAACGTACCAACGAACTTGTCGAGTACAATCAGCAGTTGGAGCAATTTGCGTTCATCGCTGCTCACAATCTTCGTGCACCCGTGGCACGGATACTTGGATTGGGACAGCTCATCCAAATGCTTGAAAACACATCTGAAAAAGATGAGGTCTATCCCAAACTTGTTCGTGCGGCAGAAGAACTCGATGGCGTAGTAAAAGATCTGAATACAATCCTCGCGTTCAGGAAAAACAGCGATTCTCTGGTTACCGTTGTTGACTTTGTCACCGAAGTCTCGAAGATCAGGGTGACTCTGGAACGGGAGATTGCCAATACCCATGCTGTCATCACCACAGACTTTGCGCAGGTAGAAACTATCCGCACCGTAAAACCATACCTGGAAAGTATTCTATACAACCTGATCAGCAACGCTATTAAATATAGAGTGCCCGACCGCCCTCCGGTCATCCGTATCAAGACTGAAAAATTAGAAAATGAAATTTGCTTAACAGTTTCCGATAACGGATTGGGTATTGACATGGCCGCATTCCGCGATAAACTATTCACCCTATATAGCAGGTTTCACATCCATCTCGAAGGAAAAGGATTAGGACTTTATCTGGTGAAAACACAAATAACGGCACTTGGTGGAAGAATAGAAATTGAGAGTGAGGTAAACAAAGGATCAACCTTTAAAGTGTACTTTAAGGCGTAAGTCATATGTAAATAGTCTGCGCCAACTATCGACTACCTAACCATGGACTATCGACTATGGACCATGGACTAATTAACCAATAAGAAGTCATTATGGGTAAAGTCAAAGTAGCAGCATATTCCGTTTCACTGGATGGTTATGGAGCCGGACCTGACCAAAGCAGAGAGAACCCGCTAGGCAGGAGAGGTGAGGAACTTCACGAGTGAATATTCCCAACAAAGATGTTTCAGAAATTGTATGGCAAAGGGAATGGAACGGAAGAAACAGATAATGACTTTGCCGAAAGGTCATTTGAAAATATCGGCGCGTGGATCATGGGTCGCAACATGTTCGGGCCAGTTCGCGGACCGTGGCCAAACGATGAATGGAAAGGTTGGTGGGGTGAAAATCCGCCTTATCATGTTCCGGTATTTGTGCTAACACAGCATGCAAGAGAATCGTTGAGCATGAAAGGGGGAACGGTATTCCACTTTGTTACCGACGGTATTGAATCTGCATTGGAAAAAGCAAGGAAAGCTGCCAACGGAAAAGACATACGCATCGGCGGCGGAGCGTCAACTATTCGTCAGTTCCTGCAAGCCGGTCATATCGATGAAATGCATCTTGCTTTCGCGCCTGTGTTCCTCGGATCCGGAGAGAACCTATTTGCCGGACCCGAGGGCTATCGGGTTGACTTACCCAAACTTGGATTCACTGAAGCGCAAACAACCTACGGCAAGAGTGCAACTCATGTGATTTTAAAGAAAAGCAAGTGAGCTTAGAAGAAATAGCCTGGGTAAGATATTATCGGGTTATACCATTCTGCCTTCAAATGCCTGAAAAAACGAAAGCACGATTAGGTTCGAATGTTGGTTTTTTTTGAAATTTGGAGCTAATCATGAAGGAACAGCCCGAAATCATTCTAAACTTTTGGAACTTCTTGTTTATCGGGCTTTCGTTTATCGGATTATTTTTTTCGGTCAAATTAATAATTGTACCTCGCCTGAATAACAGGGCATCTAAGGCCCTTGGCGTCTATCTTCTCTTACAATCTCTCGGTTTACTGGCGTCTTGCTTTTTCTGGACGAATTACATTTATCGGGTTCCTGAATTCTATGCGTCAACCCTTCTCTTCGCCTTGCTCTATGGTCCGCTGCTTGTTGTTTACTTCGATGCCGTATTTGAGAATCCTAAACCCCTGATCAACTATGGCATTCATTTTTTACCCTTCCTGATCATGTTGGGCCTCAAAATGCCCTTCTATCTCAGTTCGGCGGAAGTCAAGATTTTACATCCGGACCAAGCCGCTCTTTCCTATCTGATAAACGGCCAAATTGATTATGCTGAAATCGTTAGTATCATCCACCTTTCAATCTATGCCTACATTCTATTCAGACAAATCCGTTCCCATCCAGGGATAGGATACATGCGTCCCTGGGCCAATTGGATACTGGTATTCTTCATCTCATTCATCGCGCTGACAATTCTTTATTGGTCAATCGTTGTTGCACAACAAAATACTTTGCTCGCGGACTATTTCATTTCCCTCTCTGCTTGTGGCTCAATTGTCCTTCTCGCCTGGTTTGGTGACAGGTATGAAAAAATGAAAGAGGGAGAGCCAATAATTGATTCATTATGGCCTCGTTTAAACCATCAGCCTCACCAAAATGATCAGCCATTATCACCCGAATCCTGCCGGGACAAAATTCTTCACGATGAAGGAGGAGATACAAAATATAAAAACTCCGGCCTTCCGACCTCCCTGGCTAAAAAACTTGCAGAGGATCTGGGACTGCTGATGTCGAGAGAACAACTCTATAAAGAGAACAATTTAAAGCTCGAGACACTTGCGGAAAAGTTAAAAAGCAACCGACACTTTGTATCGCAGGTGATCAATCAATATTACAACACCAACTTTTTTGATTTCATTAATGCAAACAGAATTGATGAGGCCAAACGGCTTTTGGTCAGTGATAGTCACGAACTGAACATCATAGAAATAGCGTACACTGTTGGCTACAACAACAAAGTGACCTTCAATACAGTCTTCAAACGATTTACAGGTGTAACGCCGTCGGAGTACAGAAAAAAATACCACCCTCAGTTTAAGGCCAACCTGGCCTCTGACGCTGACGATTAGGTTATACTTGATCGGGTTATACTAGTTACTACCTGGCTTCTCTGAAATTTACTTGAAAATTAAGTCACAGTAAATTCACGAGAATGATGTTTAGATACCTGGCAATTTCAGCGCTGGTGATTGTAACGCTGGTGTCTTCAGTCGCCCAATCCACGTCCGGGAGACTGGAAGGGAATGTTAGCAATGTGAATGGTGAACCAATAGAATATGTTACTGTATTGTTGCGACAGCCGCAAGATTCGGTCCTGGTAGCCGGAGCCGTTACCGATTCAGCTGGTCAGTATTCGTTCGAATCTGTAGCACCTGGAAAATACATCTTGACGCTAACGTTCGTGGGATATCGTAAGCAATCAATACTTATCGAACAACAAGGTGGAGCTGGCATTTACACGGCACCGGCCGTCATCCTAAAGGAAGATGCCAAAGTCCTTGGCGAAGTGGTTATCCGTGAGCAGAAGCCCCTCGTAGAGCAAGACGGTGGTAAACTCATCCTTAATGTGCAGAACACCATCATTGCGGCGGGTGGTTCTGCAGCCGAACTTCTAGAGCGGGCGCCCGGTGTAAGCATAGACCAAAACAATCAGATATCGGTCAACGGTAAAACTGGGGTCAATGTCATGATTGATGGTAAAACCACCTACCTGCCGCCAGCTGAGCTAGTCACTCTGCTTCGCAGTATGAACGCAAATAACATTGCAACGATAGAAGTTATCTCCAATCCATCTGCCCGTTATGATGCCACTGGTAACGCCGGGGTAATCAACATTAAGCTAAAAAAAAATACACTGGAGGGGTTCAATGGCTCTATTACAGCGGGAACCGGATACGGCCGTTATGGAAAAGCAAATGGGAGCATCGATCTGAACTACCGCACGAAGAAATGGAATCACTTTCTTAACTATGGATATACGTTTAATAAACGGTTCACTGATTTTTTAACTGACCGTGTTAACCTTCGCAATAATGCTGACCCCGTTTACTACACGCAGCAGCTCTACCGGCTCCAACGGTTGCCATCACATACCTGGCAAGGAGGGTCAGAATGGCAATGGAATCCTAAAAACTCCATTACAATTATCACATCAGGCAACTACAATGAGCGGCTCACAGAGAATAATTCATTTACACAAATAAAGTCGGCGTCAGGTAACGAGACTGATTCAACTTTTACGTTGACCAACGACCAGCGATATCGCTGGCACAACATTTCAAGCTCGATTGGGTTCAGGCATCTTTTTCCACGCACAGGTAGCGAATTATCCATAGATGTTGACTACTCAAACTATGAATTTAAGCTCAATGATAACTTTACGATAAAACAATTCGGGCAGGCAGACATCCTCAAAAAACAATACAATATACTGAGCGACCAGCCATCTTCATTTAATATCTATACCATGCGAATGGACTATACTCATCGCTTGAATAAGCAAACCTCCCTGGAGACCGGCGTTAAGTTCAGTTATGTAAACACCATAAACGAAATAATTTTCACCAATAACCAAAACGGGCAATTTGAAACAGACCTGACAAGGTCAACCGATTTCGATTACACAGAAAAGGTTGGGGCTGGCTATGTTACATTGAAAACAAAATTGTTGGGATTTGATGCCCAGTTGGGATTGCGGGCAGAGCAGACTCACTATAATGGTTTTTCGAAAAGAACACAGCTGTCCATCGAGCGGGACTATTTTAGGGTGTTTCCAAACATCACTCTAAGTCACAGCTTGCGGGAGAATTATCAATTTGGCTTTGCATACACTTATCGGATTGACCGGCCCGCCTACAACGATTTGTACCCCTATGTCTTCTACTTCGACCCGTTCAGCGCTTCGAAGGGAAACCCGACATTGCTACCACAGTACACGCACAACTTCCAATTCTCACAGACGATCGCAAAGGACTTCGGCATCAATCTAGGGTACAGTACTACTTCACAATATATCGCGTTTGTGATACTGATGAATGAAGACCAGGTATCCGAATATGCCATGAAGAAAAATTTTGACACGTTCCAAAACTATTACATCACGGTAAACGCGCCCATAAGAATCAACAGGAATTGGATTATCAATAGCAACTTCAATTTATTTTACAATCATTTTAACCCCCCGTTCCTGAATGGTGTTTATGAAGTTGGGAAATTCAGCGGGGTCGCTACCATCACGCAAACCATAACATTACCGTGGGATCTGACCGGCGAAATTACGATGGTGTACAATGCTTCGAATGTGTCAGGGCTCATTAAGACTGAGGCATTAGGTTCCGTGAATGCGGGGTTGCAAAAAAAGATGTTCGGAAAAAAAGGCTCATTGCGTTTAAATGTTACGGATATCTTTTACACCAACCGTGCACGGAACAGTGTTGTATACCCAGGTTTTGATATACATTTCAATAACTATCCTGAAACGCGCATCGTAAGGCTTAATTTTTCTTACACCATTGGCAAGACTGGAGATGCGATGCGCAAACGCAATGGTCAAGACGAGGAGCGGAAGAGAATCGGGATAAACTAAAACAACGTTTTCTCTTATTGGAAACGGAAAGCAAAGAATAGCCTCCGTTGTGGGACTCAATAGCAAATAAAATGCAGGATCACGACGGACACTAAGTTTGCACTCCCGATAGCTATCGGGAGATCACAAAGAGAAAATTCATCGTGAACTTCGTCTTCGTGGCCTTTGTGACCCAGCATTAATTTCATTTGGATTTTTTTATCGATTGATAAGCCGTCAAGGGTTAATTATTTCTAAAGATTCTCGGTTCAGGGGATCAGCAACCACTAAGATGCAACCTCCTTTCACAATTTGTCATCTTAATATCATGAAGTTTTGCGCTGTCATCTTGCTTTTTTTGCTTGCGATAACCCCTAACACCAGGGCTTGTTTTATACTTTTTGTTCGCAATGGAGAAAACATTCTTGTTGCCAACCATGAAGATTGGTTCGCCAGCGATGGTGCCGTACGCATAATACCCCCTTCAGGGGGAAAATATGGGTCAGTGATTTTTACATTCGCCTCTGAAGGATGGGCGCAGGGAGGAATGAATGAAAAAGGATTGTTCTTCGACGCGGCTCACACCCCGCACCAAGAAATAACATTCGAGAATGACAAAAGAAAAACGGACACATATGTCTGGCAAATGTTACTTGATAAGGCTGCAACAGTGCGCGAGGCCATCGCAATAATTAAAGACTATCAGGTGCCTGAGCTTTCGGAAGCGACTATCATGCTTGCGGATGCTTCCGGTGAGGCCGCGCTGATAGGTGTCCATAATCACAAGTTGGATATAATGCCTGTCAGGGGGCAAACGCTCTTGCAGACAAACTTCAATCAATGGCATCCCGAACTTAGTGACGAGCCAACCTGCTGGCGCTTTGGTGCTGCACAAAAACATCTGATTCAATCGCCCGAGGCAACAATCGACAACATGTTGTCGATCCTGCGAAAAACTCACCAGGATTCTTTGACTGTTTATTCCAACGTTTACGATCTGAAGAACAAAATAGTCTACACCCACAATCGCAGAAACTTAAATAACCCAATCATTATTCGGTTGTCTGAGATATTCATTCATGGCGACTGCCTTCTGCTCCTGGATTCGCTTGCAGCGACACCTCGATTTTGGGATCAATGCGCTGCGCGAAGGAAGGAGGCGATCACAATCAGTGGCAAAGTGGTTAACGAGAAGGGCATTCCTTTGTCCTATGTAAATATTGGCGTTCCTGAAAAAAATGCCGGGACACTCTCCGATCCCGATGGCAGCTTCGAGATCACGCTACCTTCGGCACTATTGAATGACTCGCTATATTTTTCATACATGGGTTTCGACACACAAAAGGTTGCGATACAAAACGCTTCTGGCCGTATTACAATACAACTCAACCCATCGTCTAAAATGCTGAGCGAAGTCACGATAGTGGCGAAGAAGCTGAAAACTAACATTGCACGACTTGGCTGGATGGGGGGCAAAGATGGCATTCTACCTCTCGACACGATCCAGGGAGGCGGAGCTGTGGCTTTACTGGTTGAAGCCCCCGCTAATCCTGTTTATGTAGAGAAGCTACAAGTGCGGCTCATGTATAACTCGAAGGATACGCTCACCTTGAGGCTGCATTTCTTCGACTATGATTCTATTCTCAATTGCCCTGGCAAAGAGTTAGGGGAAAAGGAAATTCTGCTGCAGGAGAATAAACGTTTCGGGTGGCTTAGGTTCGATCTGTCGAAACATAGCATAATCGTTAATAAGAAAAAATTCTTTGTTGCCTTCGAGTGGATCGATAACCAGCAAACTCGCTCACGGATGCTGAGCGGACTCCGGGCCTGGGAAAAATGGAAGAAAGAACAATATCTGGCTGCAAATAAAAAAGTGGAATACATCGCTCCATCCGCAGACCTTCCGTACCCATCGTACAAATACCACGGAAACATGATGGACTGGCCTGGCTTCAAGGATCTTCCTCCATTCACAGGTCTTATGGTTGAAACTGGCAAGACGCCTGAAACAAGCGCTCTTAGAACCTTCGAGCGAAAGACGAGCTTTGGTAAATGGAACGAAATTCAGTCAACCCTCAACGCAGTTATTACAGTGCATTATTAGGTGGAGGCGGATAAACTTTTAAACATCGGTAGCCGTGGGGACTGATAATCGTTTAATGGCAGCCTATTTTTTACTCCGTCATCCTGAGCTGTGCTCTGCAAGCTCGATATCGCCTGCAATATATCTCTAAGCTAACAATACTATGAAAGTACCTTACTACGAAGGATCTCATGAACGATAAAATAAATCCTATTAATTGCGGGATGCTATTGCTGATGGGGATCCTTCGCTGTATGCATTCACGGTGTGATGTTGACCATTCGATAAAACTGCAATCCGTTATTCTGAGCACTCACCACAGCTCAGGATGACGGCATCAAAACGATTTGATATAATCCTTCGCCTTGTGGAAATTGCATTCGTTCATCCGCGATCTTAGAAGCCATTCGAAAGCAGATCCTTACGAATTATAAAAGAGAAATGTTCGAACTTGAAACGGCTACCGCTATCAATTACCCGATGCTGGTAATTCGACGATAAAAACAGTGCCGGCCTTGACCGTAGACACAACTTTCAGGTCTCCGCCATGAGCCTTCACAATGTCATAACTTAGTGATAATCCCAAACCGGTTCCTTGTCCAGTGGGCTTGGTAGTGAAGAATGGCTGAAAGATTTTTTCCCTGATGGATACAGGGATTCCATTGCCGTTGTCTTTCACTCTAATTTCAATTCTATTTCCCAGATTTTTTGTTGAAACTATCACTTGCGGTTCGTACTTCTTTTCTCCGTTGTCGTCTTGTGTTTCACTTTTCGCTTTTTCGTTCACGGCATAGAACGCATTGTTGATCAAGTTCAACACAACCCTTCCGATGTCTTGAGGTACTACCGCGATTTTTGGAATGGTTGTATCAAGATCGGTTTCAAATTTCGCATGGAATGCTTTGTCTTTGGCTCGCAGGCCGTGAAAAGCGAGACGGACGTATTCTTCGCACAAGCCGTTTATGTCCGTAGGTTCTTTTACCCCGCTGCTGGTTCGGGAGTGTTGCAGCATTCCTTTTACAATCGCATCGGCACGCTTGCCGTGATGGGTGATCTTCGCCAGATTTTGTTTGATGTCCTCAGCTAGTTCGGTTGCCGGTATAAAGTTGCCGGTTGCAAGTTCAGCTTTCATTTCATCAATTAACTCACTGCTCACTTCTGAAAAGTTGTTGACGAAGTTCAGAGGGTTCTGAATTTCATGGGCGATGCCCGTGGTGAGTTCACCCAGGCTTGCCATTTTTTCGGATTGGATCAGCTGTGATTGAGTAGCCTTTAGTTCCGCCAACGTTGCCTCCAATTTTTTGTTTGCAGTCTCTATTTGTATGAAATCTTCATATCGCGCATAGGCAACTGAAAAAGAGTCAGCAAGGGATTTTACCAGGTCGACTTGTTGGTCAATATCGATGTATTCATGACCTCCAACGTAAAGCATGCCTTGAGCAAATGGAGTAAATTTATGCGAAAGTGATTCAGATGTGGAATCAGAAGCGAGAAATTTTTCAATATCTGTGACCTGGCCCATTTCAACCATTGCCTGAACCCAGGATTCAAACTGTTGGCGATTCCAATAATCGCGATAGATCTCGCCTTCTTTCCAACTTTGTACAATCTTTTTTATAGTGTCAAGACTATCAAATGGAAGTTTCATTACGCCGAGTGAGTTGCCGCTTGCGGATGAAAGGTAGGCATGAACGACCTGTTCCGTTTCATTCACTATAAAGACGCCACAGCGAGTGAATTCAACATTGAGATCCAAAAGACCTTTCCAAATAAGTGGAGTAATCTTGTCAAGATCACGAATTGTTCGCATGGACGCAATTTCTGCCCTAACCCTGTCAAGTGCTTGTTGTCTTTGTATCTCGCGTGTTTGTGCCTCCGCTTTTTGGACGCCCAGAAAATGAGGATAAGCTGACCCGAAAGCTGAGGTTAACTTTGTCAAAATTGATAGAGCTTCTTGAGATAGAGGTCCCGTGGTGTTTACATTTATTGCACCGTGAGAAAAAAGGAACGTATTGAAAAATTCTTCAGGAGGAATTTTTTTTTCGTGATTCCCCTGCTGCGGCAAGTGGGTTGACACTATGCGGTAATAATCCCTTAACTGATTACCTGTTAGAACGATTACGGTATCTGGTTTGCTTTGTTTGCGGGCTGAAAAAATGTTCTCGAATACCGCGTGTACATGTAAGCTGAAATAATCGAGCATTTGCGTGATGCCTTCATCGCCGGCTCCTGCAGTGATCCAAAGTTCTATTGCTTCGCCAGGGTCATCAAAAATGCCGATACTGATGCGGTCGGTTACGATGCCCATTTCATTTATCAACCGATACAGCGAGGCAGACGCTTCAGCTAAGGTTGCACTTGGACCTGTGATCGTCGCTCGCACTTTTTCCAGGACGAATTCAATTTCCAGCTCCCTGTTTTTCTGTCGCAGCGCCTCAGTGACTTCTTTCAGCTTTTCTTCAAGGTTCCAGATTCTTTCCAGGAGCTCTTGCGTTTTTGCTTCTTTCATTCTTTGAAACTGAATCCTGATTTAGGAACGGTTGCTGACGCCTCTCATGAATGTAGATCTCAGTCGGCAGTTGAAAGGTCGATTACAGCACTCAGGAGGGTAATTTTATCAGCAGGAAAACCCGCCAGTCTTGCGTGCTCCAAAATCAATTCTTCGGAGGGGGCAAGGTAGATGCAATAAATTTTATCACCAGCGACATAACTGTGAATCCATTGGATGTCTGACCCAAGTTTGGCTAACACTTCTCGAGATTTCTGTGAAGCGGCCCGGAGCTGCTCGGCAGTAAGCTTTCCCGCATTGGGGATATGGCGTTCGATTACAAATTTTGGCATGGCTTGAGGATTTAATCGTTAAATAATGCTCACGTATTTGAACACTTGTCGTCGAGATTTCCTGGATTATCACGCTTCTATGTTGTTTCTCTCAATCTAATAAAAATAGCGATCTTATCCGAGACTTATCGTCCCTCGTTCCTCTGTGACCGACCGGGCGTCCAAGTGCAGGGTCACAATGTCCATCAAGAACCACAAAACACAAGACGCATTTTTAGCGCTTCACGTCGTGATCGTTGTGCATCCTTTGTGATCTCATTGACCCTGCATTGATAAAGCTTTTGGCTAACCAAACGAGCACACACAAAGAAACCTTAATCGACAGTAACTCTCGCATCGCCTTGCCGAGAATTACACTCAGCAGTTTAACGACTGCGGGTGCCCGGCCTAAATAGATCGTTTATTCCGGGAGCAGTGAATGAAAAGTCACCTTATGACAACATTTGAAAGAAAGCAGAGCGCCATCTGCATTATTTTCCTATTCGAAATTTTGCCAGCCAAGCAGATCCTTACGAATTAAAAAAGAAAAATGCTCGAAATTAAAGACATCAGCGACTATCCGCAGATAACCATCGCGATGCAAAAGTTTGGTTATAACGATCAGCGGATCAAAAAGATCCTCGGCTTAAACTGGCTGCATGTGATTGGCCAGATAATCGAGGGGAAGTGAGGGAGTAATACCAAACAAGAATTCCCTGTCCGTTAATCGTTGTATCTCAGCATCACACCCGCATGCAATCCCACACCACGATTAACGATTAACGATTAACGTATAACGGACAACGTGCCGCCCCAGCGGGTTCATTCATATTTAAGCGCTTCCACCGGGTTACTCTTCGCCGCTTTCCATAAAACACTTGCAACCGTGCCCAGCAGGATGATCACCAGCATTGCAATTGGGCTAACGTAATGCCACCACCGCAGTTCAATTCGTTCGGTAAATTTCATCAAATACTGTTGGATCAGGTAGAATGCAATCGGAATCCCAATTGCCGAAGCGATAGCAATTTGCCTGGTTGTATTGCCGAGAAGTATCTGTGCAATGTGCCCCAGTTCTGCACCAAGAACTTTTCGAATTCCTATCTCTTTGTTCTTTTCAACAACCTTGTCTGTGATCATTCCCAACAAACCCAGGCATGCTATGAAAATCGCAAGCCCGGTAAAAAGGATTAATTGGTTGCGGGCAGTTTTTTCCTGCTTGTAAGAGGTTGCCAATTCATCGCTGAGAAACGACCAACTGAATTCCGAACCAGGAAAATGTTGCGTAAAAACTTTTTCGATCTTAACAATCGTTTCACCTACAGGCTGGCCACTAGCCAATCGGACCGAAATTGCGCCAGGTGGATAATTCGAGAATAAAGGCTTGCCTTCATTCAATAGAATGGTTCCTCTACCTTCCAGGGTCTGCTGCGAATTACTCCCATTAAGAAATGAAGCTTTTCGATAATTTTCAAAAACGCCTACAATCGTACACACATCGGCGAACGTTGAACCGGCGTTCGGTGCCGCGAGCACTTTTGAACCAACCGCGTCTTCGACTGAACGAAACGCGAGTTTTCTTGCCGCCTCGCGGCTGACAATTATTGCTGTCGGATCGTCATCCTCTACGAAATTCCTGCCGGCTACCATTTTCAAATCAAACAACGTCACAAAATTCTCATCGACCTCTATGGCATCAACGGCAGTTGAATTATCTGCACCAATTTTTTTGATGGCCAGATTGCGACCTTCGTGAATATGATGGCTGGAAGCTGTGGCCTTGGCAACATCGGGAAGTCTGGCCAGTTCCTTTTTTAATGTGCCTAGAATCTGACGGTAGTTATCCGGCTTCATTACAGGCGCATCAATTGAAATAACTCCCTCGCGGGTAAACCCTGGGTGAACGGAAAGAACGTAATCGATTTGCCACATGATGGCAGAGCTTAAAAGTATGAAGGTGATGGCCGCGATAAACTGGCCGGTGGTCAGGATGTTTGGAAGCATTCTTCTACCGCCCGAAATGGAGCTCTTTCTAAACAAGTCCTGGGGGTTGATACCAAATGAAATTATTGCCGGATAAATTCCGGTTGCCAGGATACCTACCATAGCTATCGAGCTTAACATGATTGTCGAAGTTGCGCTAAGCGAACTAAGGGCGGCAACTTGAATGCCGAAAAAAGTTGAAAGAGGAGTTCTAATTACCTGGATCAATGTCAGAGCAAGAGTGATAGCCATTACATTAACCATTGCGGCTTCGACCATGAACTGAATCGTCATATCAACACCTTTTGCTCCGGAAACCCTGCGTGTTGCAATTTCTTTAAACCTTCTCTTTGTGCGGGTAATAGAAAGATTTACATAATTGGCCCAGGCCATGGCAATAACAGCAAGACCAATTAAAGCAAGAGTGGTGAGAAGAAGTTTCGACTTCGGAATAAACCAATCTCCTGAATGGAAAGCACTAAAAGCAATTTCATGAAGGGGCTGCACATAAAAATCCGGGTCGCGATAAGGACGGTTATTGACATAACGATCAAAAAAGTATTTCTTCCTCTGATTCAGTTTATTTTCAAATGCCCCGAAATCCGAGTGAGTTAGTTTGACATAGGTATGATAAAAGCCAGTTGGGTTAACATTGTAAATGTTTAAATTTTCGGGGATAATTAAGTCGAAATCCAGATGCGTGTTGTGAGGTAGATTTTGATAAACGCCAGACACCTGGAATGAAGAGTCATAATTCAGGAGATGAATCATTTGACCGACAGGGTTCTCCCTGCCAAAATATTTCTCGGCAGTGGCGGCGCTCAGCACAATGCTGCCAGGTTGTTTCAATACGTTATCTGCATCCCCGTAGATCAACGGAACTGAGAAAAAAGTGAAAAAGTTGGTGTCGGCCATCGCCACCTTCTTCTCGTTAAAAGATTCCGGATCGTCACCTATATCTCGTGAAAACACAAAATCACCAACCGTTCGAAGCCGAACAAAACTTTCTACCTCGGGGTACACGTCTGCAATTTCAGGAAACCAGTAGGCAAGACCACCCCCGAATTTCATAAACCCCCAAGTCTGTCCTTGATCTACTGACCAGCGCCAATTGTAGCCAACCCTGGCGATGCGCTCCGAATCTTTGTGGTATTGATCAGCCTTCAACTCAGATTTCGCAAATTCGAAAAGGCAGAAGAAGGCGGTAAATCCAATGGCCAGCCCTGTCACGTTGATGAAAGTAAAAAATGGATTTCTCGCCAGCACGCGAAGGGAGAGTTTGAGGTAGTTGAGGAGCATTTTTGCCGTTCGTTATTAGTTCGTTCTTTGCTAATGTCTCTCTAATGTTGGGCCAGACCCAATTTCGTGGCATTCAAACTAAAAACCGAGTGTGAGTATTTGATGTTGTTCTTAAATGGAACATTGATGCGTTCGATTGTGAAGCGCTCGAACTAGGACCTATGAGTTAGGACTTGAAAAATTAAATGCATTAACCGCAAGGGCGCCAGGACGCAAAGTACCGCGAAGTCCAATATAATATTCTTTTGGAGTACCCTTCGCGCCCGTGTGCCTCCGTGTTAAATCAACCACTGCGGTACGCTGGAATATTTTAAACCAACTATGTTAAACAACGACGGAAGAAATAGCTAATTATCTAGTTAAAATTAGCAATCATAATTAACATAGCCTGTAACCATTAACCGAAACATTGATTGATGCCAGTGCGTCCGTAGGACTCCAATGGAGAAGACTGGATTCATTTCAGGCACAAGTCTCGCCATCGCTAACCCGACAATCACAATTAACGTGACCTAAAGCCATTAACTCCACGTTGATTGACGCCAGTCAGGTCTCATATAAAATCATTTTTGCCTTATGCGCAAAAGGAATATATTAACTTCAATACTCTACATCAATATCGAGTCACCATGAAATCACTGGTACCAAAAGCAATCATCTTATGCTTGTTTCTCTCCGCCGCGATAGGTGAACCCCCTTATAAATCTTTCCGCGAAGATTTTGACGGTGGCTCCCCTAAGCACTTCAGCTATGCATCAGGCGGCAACAAGGCGGACTTCACCCGGGCCTTCGGGTTGGATTCGTCGACGGAGCCCGGTACAAGTGTTATGTCTTTCAAAATAGACCCGAGCGATCCCCCCGGTGCCGGACGGGGACCGGAAATTATCTCGAACGAGTTTACACATTATGGCTCATACTCGGCCCGGCTAAGGGTGCCCGACGTGCGAAGCGAACAGCCTAACGTCGGCGCCGTGGTAGGCTATTTCACCTATCATATGGATGATTCCTTGGGACTTAGCGAAGTTGACTTTGAGTGGCTTATCGCCGACCCAACGGTTATCTATGTGGGAACGTGGACGGGTCCGCACGGTGCGCTGAAACGAATAGGTCGTACCATCAACCTGGCCAAAGGAACCATCTACGAAACGACCTACCGTGAAGGCCACCAGGGTACACGTTACCCGCTCACGGGATTGCAAAACCAGCCTGAAACAATCAAGGCTATCGACGACTTCGACGCATCATCTCAATTCTATACCTATGGGTTCGACTGGCATCCCGATCATCTACGTTGGTGGATGTTGCACCCGGTAACATCCGATACCGTGGTATTGTGGGACTACCGCGGATCGCAACGAGGCATCCCGCAGAATGAGTCCCGATACCGCCTCAACTTCTGGCATACCAAAGATTGGTCAGTCGTCACCAATCCCAATTCTCTGGAGAAGCCCCTAAAACCATATGAACTCGAGGTAGATTGGATGACGTATAAGGGGACCGGGGACGGATTGTAGTCATCGACTGTAATGCTCTTTCCGTTGCCAGGTAAAATTTCCGATTAACCATCTGTATCAATAGATGTTTTCCGATTACAAGTTTAGATTATGTAAGATATTACGATCATAATCTGAAAAGTAAAAATAAGGAGCAACAGTTAAAGCGTGCTTCAAGCGTTGATAAGGTCACATCCCAAAATTCGCTACACAAGTTCACCAAATTGCCAAATCTCTAAATCACCAAATAATTTAGGCGTGCCCCTCGTTCCTCGGATCAGTAACGCTTTTTATGTGCTTTGCCCCGGTCTTTTGCATCGGGAATTCATTAACGTTGGGTAATGAAAAAGAAGATTCGCAACCATGACGATCGCGATGCAATTGCTATTCCCCCGGAATTTCGACTGGAAGAAGATCTCGCCGCTGCGTATCACTATATGGAGTTTACCGAGAACAGCCTTTTCCTCACCGGTAAAGCTGGTACGGGAAAATCGACTTTACTGAATTACTTCCGGAAGAACACGTCAAAGAAAAATATTGTACTCGCACCAACGGGACTTGCGGCACTCCATGTGGGAGGAAGCACCATTCATTCTTTTTTTGGATTTCCCCTAAGGCCACTGCTGAAAAATGATCCGGAAATACGCCCATGGACAAAAGGTCAGCCGAAGTCAAGGATCATCAAAAAAATGCAAGTGCTGATCATTGATGAAATATCGATGGTAAGAGCTGACATCCTTGATGCAATTGACTACGCGTTGAGAATCAACTCAAACATTGAACTGCCTTTTGGTGGCAAGCAGGTAATTTTTATAGGTGACATTTTTCAGCTTTCACCTGTGGTGGTACGGACCGGTCAGTCTTATGAAGACGAGAACAGTTATGAAAGTCCTTACTTTTTTAGCGCTGATGCCTTCAGATCCCTTCAGCCTTCTATGATAGAGTTGAAGAAGATCTATCGACAGCACGATGAAAACTTTATTTACTTGCTCAACAGAATCCGGAGTGGCATAGCGACAGCAGATGACTTTGATGAAATAAACCGCTGTTATCGTGACGGCGCAAGTATTGATGATGATTTCACCATTACATTAAGCTCAGTGAATGCAATTGCTGATTTGGTCAATCAAAAAAATCTCTTGGCTTTGCCTGGTCCGTCGTTCACATTTAACGCAGCCGTTGACGGAAGTTTTCCGGAGAACCTTTACCCGACGGTTTCAAGGCTGGCACTGAAGGAAGGCGCACAAGTGATGATGGTGAAAAACGATCTTCAAGGACGATGGGTAAATGGAAGTATTGGAAAGATCGAATCGCTTGAAGAGAAAGTTATTAAGGTAAGGTTTCAGGATGGCAAGGTGCATGAAGTGGAGCCTGTATCCTGGGAAAACAAATCCTATACCTGGGATAAGGCAACTAATACCATCGCTTTCGTAACACAAGGTACCTACATACAACATCCCATCCGACTTGCATGGGCGATCACGATCCATAAAAGTCAAGGCCTCACGTTTGATAAAGTAATCATTGACATGGGAAGAGGGGCATTCGCGCATGGACAGCTATATGTTGCGTTGAGCCGATGCAAGACCTTGCAGGGCATATCATTGAAAACAGCAATTCATTCAAAGGATATGATTGTAGACGAGGTAGTGGAATATTTCGCGGGGAAGCATCGGATTGGATGACCTCTTCATTTCACGATACTCAGAAGATAATCCACAGAATATTGGCTATTGGCGCGGTGATGAAGAAAGAAGTGAGTGATGTAGTAGTAGTAGTGAAAACGGATGCCGGTGGGGTTGTTTGGAGTGTGATCAAAATTGAGTTTCAGAAATAACGGTTGGTTTTATTGTAAACGCAAAACAAGGAATTCTCTCATTAATTTTTTGGACATGCCTACTCGATAACAGCATTCCAAGGTCTAAATATCTGCTCTGGTTGAGGTATGCATTTTAGAAGAAAGAACTCTTGTCACAGAGTGCAACTGCGCGTCCTTTTGTTGAAAATAAATTGAATTTTATGTCATATTTTCAGAACACTTGTAACTAAACAGGTGGACACAAACATTTAGAATGGATCAACAGCTCGAAAACACCTTTCTAACAGCACTTGAACAAAATCAGCAGAAGCTGCTAAGGGTTTGTTCTGTTTATGCCGAAGACGCGGATGACAAGAAGGATCTTTTTCAGGAGGCGCTGATCAATATCTGGCAGTCAATGCCCTCCTTTGAAGAAAAATCTTCCCTTAGTACATGGATGTTTAGAGTTACGCTCAATGTTTGTCTTCGGTTGCAAACGAAGCAAGCCAGGAAAAGAGACCGCTTCCGGAAATTGGACAGCATTTCGATTGAGAATATCAGCGATGAAGAAACCAACCACGAAGAACATGAACGACTGATCAACCTAAGGAACTGTATCAAGAAGTTGAACGATGCAGATAAAGCAGTAACAACACTCTATTTAGAGGAATTGTCTTACAAAGAGATTTCCGATATCACCGGCCTGACAGAAAATAATGTCGCGGTAAAGATCAAACGAATCAAAATGAAATTGTTGAATTGTATAAATGAAGGGTTATGATAGAAGAAGAGCTAATAAGAATCTGGCAATCATCCTCCAATCAGGAGCGGGTAAAATTTGAGAAATCGCGTTTGATGATCGATGTGCAATCAAGCATGGATCGCCTTCACAGACGTATAAAGTATCGGGATTTAAGGGAGTTAATAGCGGTAATAATTGTAGTTCCGGTATTCGCTTATTATATATACATCGTTCCATTTATCCTGTCAAAGGTCGCTTCATTTTTAATAATTATATGGGGTATTTACATCGTTTATCGATTAAGAAATGCAAGGAAACATAAGCCGGGAGCGTTCACAGAAACGTACCTTGATTATTTATATAAGACCAGAGAATATATTGGTGTTCAAAAGCATATGATTGACAATGTTCTTTACTGGTATATTTTACCCTGCTGGGCATTGGTGACCTTGTTCATTGCTGGATTTATCGGAGTGCCGGGAAAATTAAAATGGATGATTCAAACGGAGTCATTTTCTGTTGTGTTAAGCGTTGCTATTTACTATCTGAATAAAGCGGCAGTAAAGAAACAATTAGTACCAAGGCTAGTGAAAATTGACGAGCTAATCAAAGTAATGGAGCAGTCGTGACAGCCCATATTATTACGAACGGAAATTTTATATATTCATTGGTTGATAGCTAAATCACTTCTAAAACAACATCATGAAAAAAATCATCATATCGTTATTTTTATTCGCAGGATTTTTTCCCGGCTCTTTTGCGCAAACAGCATTTAAGCTTCCGGACGATGTTGAAGCAAACATCAAGAAAAGAATTGCTTATGAGCAGAGTCCTAGTATTGTGGTTGGTATTATTAACAAGGAAGGAGCGAGGTACTTCAATTTTGGGAACGTGAAAATGAATGGTGCACTTGCTAATGAACATTCGATTTATGAGATCGGCTCAATCTCCAAAGTGTTCACCGCCATTTTGCTCGCTCAACAAATTCTCGATGGAAAAGTAAAACTCGATGACCCGGCACAGAAATATCTTCCGAAAGAAGTAAAGGTTCCTCAAAGGGCTGGAAAGGAAATTGCATTGGCTAATCTGTCGGATCATACATCCGGGTTGCCTCGCATGCCTTCCAACTTTGCACCTGTTGACCTGGGAAATCCTTTTGCTGACTATACGGTTGAACAATTGTACAGCTTCCTTAGCGGGTACGAACTAACGCGTGATATTGGTTCAGCTTATGAGTACTCCAATCTGGCACAAGGATTATTGGGCCACATCCTTGCACTGAATGCAGGCATTTCTTACGAAGCATTAATGATTAAGACCATCGCTTCGTCGCTGCAGATGAAAGAAACCAAAATCACATTCGATGATATCATGAAAAAGAACCTGGCCACCGGCTACAGCAATGGTGTGGCTGTTGAGAACTGGGAAATCCCTACACTTGCAGGCGCTGGCGCTATCAGAAGTTCAACGTATGATATGCTGAAATTCCTTGCGGCCAATTTGGGGCTTACCAAGTCACCGCTTCAGGCAGCAATGAACATGACGCACCAAGTCCGCCACGAGAAAGCAGGAAATATGCGCGTGGGTCTCGCGTGGCACATTGCGAAAGGAAAGAACGGAGATGTCATCTGGCATAATGGCGGCACTGGCGGCTACCGCACCTTTGCAGGATTTGTTAAGGAAACTTCCATGGGAGTGGTGGTACTCACGAACTCTTCTGCAGGTGCTGACGATATCGGTTTCCATTTGCTCAACCCCGATTCACCTTTGAGCGAACCGAAGGCAAGCATAGTGCCGGCGATGAGAAAGGAAATTGATACCAAGGGAGCAGAGGCAGGTGTCGCGCTGTATCAGGAGTTAAAGAAAAGTACAGTTGGTTATGACTTCGGCGAAAATGTTCTCAACACTCTAGGTTATTCGTATTTGGATAAAAACCTTCCGGCTGCGCTCGCATTGCTTAAATTAAACGTTGATCTGTTTCCCACATCATCTAATGTTTACGATAGTTATGCAGAGGCCCTAGTAAAAAATAACCAGAAAGATCTAGCCATCGAAAACTATAAGAAATCCGTAGAACTAAACCCAGGAAACGCGGGAGCCATAAAGGCACTGGAAACTCTTGGTGTTAAATTTCAGCCGGCAGATGCGGATGTGCCGGAATCCATTTTGGAAACATATGTAGGCACATACTCACTCAGTCCAGCATTTAATATTGAAGTGACCAGGAGCGGCAAGCAGCTATTTGCACAAGCGACCAATCAAGGTAAGTTTGAGATTTTTGCAAAGAGCACCACTGAGTTCTACTTGAAGGTTGTTGCAGCATCGATCACATTTAATACAAATGGAACTCAAGTGGAGAGTTTGACCTTGCACCAAAACGGGCAGAATGTTCCAGGTAAAAAGATAAAGTAAAGTTTTGATGACTTTTCGTTGGTCTCATTAAGAAACCTGAAGGAAATAAAAAAGCCCTGGACATTCCAGGGCTTTTTAGTTATTAGAGGATTCTCATTTCAACCGCAGTGTTATTCTCATGCGGTTATCTTGCAAATTGGGCATACCTATTTCTGAAACTTCAGCTTGGTGTGTATATTCTGCGCAATCTTTTTTCCCTGCTTCATACCTTCCTCACACGAGTATCGGTAGTGTATGCCGCCATATAATCTTGAAATGGCAATCTCCTGTGTCATGGCATCAAATGAAGCATAATGGCGTGAACCCAGACTGACCGGCCCATTACCGAAATCAAATGTCCTAAATTCATAGGTACTGTTTACCAAAGGAGTATTGTTTCCGTAAAGTGATGCAAGTGAGTAAGCCACGCTGCTGCTGAAGACAGCATGATTGGATGGAAAATCAGGAAAAGGAGGAGTGCCAATAAAGGGCTTCCACTGATTGGCCGGATCAGCAACGGGCGCAATTACCGTGCGGATGAAGGAGAAAGGCCTTTCCCGTAGGAATTGGAACTTGGCTTTGAAAGATCCCGTAGTGGCATCAAACAGTGAAATGCCTGTCTTGGAATATGTGACGGCTGCCTTGTCTAAGGTCGGATTAAATTGTTGCAAAGCCAGTTTCAAAATAGAAACATAATGAGCGCCAGCGGGTAAGCCTGGGTTGGCATCTTCATAATATTTTGCAATAAGTTTTTGCTCTTGCGTCAGGCTTTGTGACACATCATATACTTCCTTCATTTGCGCATAATAGGGCGACGTAGGATCGGTGCTGTAAGGAGGCGGTTCGGGTGACACTGTATTGTCTAAACTACCTTGAACCATTAGCCGGTTATAACCCCAATAGGGAAAGCCAATAGGCCCGCCGGGCATTTCGGGCTGCCACTGTCCAGCTACGTGGGGCGGTAATTGATAAGGCGACACGGGCCAGTTGTTTTTATCCTTTGTTGACCATTCAAAAATTCTGTTGGCTACCTCTTTGCCAAATTCCGTTGATCTTTCAAAAATAGCCACATCGACTTCTGTCTTGTACTGATCGTTTAACTCAATTTCCAAATTATCGACTTTTGCTGCCACTGTTTCATAAAAACCAGCAGGAGTAGTGGTACTGAACAGTTTTCTTGTCATTGTTGCCAGCGCTGCATTTGCGCAAGTTGGCCAATGATAAGCATAGCCAGGTACTGAGGTCGGCATTGCTGGCATATCGGTAAGCTGGCCATACAATGTTTGGTAGCCGGGCATGCCAGGCACCACCGACTCATACAACGCGACTCCGCAATATGCCATATACCGAGCGGAATTTAACCCGAAGGGATTACCTGATTGCACATACAGCATGGATGTCTGTGCGTCCAACCACTGCTTCACCACATCTGAAGAGTAGGTTTTGGTTTGTTTTAAATGACCATGGTCTTCTCCAGGTGTGCGGACCCCATGTTCATCGCATCCAGAGAGTGAAACCACGCATGCAATAACAAATACGAGCCAATAGTTTTTGATTAAAATGAAATTTTTCATGATGGATTGTTTAAAAGTCGTCGAGAATTATATCATTCATTCACCGGAAGACCGGCTTGCTCCCAGGCGCTGAAGGCGCCGTCCAGATACCCTACACTCGTGTAGCCATTTCTTTTGATTTACCGCAGCCAGTGCGGACCACTCACCGCATGTACATTGTAAAATGAGCCGGCTGTCTTCTCAAACTAGGCTCATAACCAAGGAGGAGATGCGTCTGCATAAAATTCTACCAAATCAGTGGCCGACTTGCCGATTCGCGATATTGCCTGTTTTGCATATAGGCATATCGTTGTATACATCACAATCAATAAAAGTTTTTTCATTTGTGTTTTTTCGTTGATAAAAATAAAAGCAATGGAAGGTAGCGACGACTTTCTTCGCTTTCTAACGCTAATAGCTGAGTGTGGAAGTTTTTAGAAATAAACCAGAAATAATACCCTAATGGTTTTGAGGAATGGAATTTGTTGTTTATCGGGAATTCGTGTCGTTTGTCTTTTTTGTATTATTTATCATAAAATCATTCTTTGCTAATCGCTACATTTAGGTAGGATGCAAAAACTTAACTCCTTCCTTTGCAACGACTTTATTTTTTCGCCACGCTACCGTGTGTGGCGACATATTATCTATTGGTCGTTTCATACAATGATATGGGCTGCGTTTTGGGTGATGATGGACGCTCCAGGTTCTTATGGACGTCAATTGTTTAATCAGTTTATGTGGGTACCTGTTTTTATTTTATTCAGCTACCCATTGGTGTATGGAGCCCTTCCTCATTTGCTGCTCAGAGGAAAAGTGACGCTGTTCTTCCTAACCGTCCTGGCTTGGGGGAGTGTAGGATTATACATTGATCTTGGATTCAGGTCCTATATTTATATTCCCATACAAGAGTCTATGGGCTTGGATTTCATTCTACCAAGAGGACCATTGGCCTTCTGTTACCTGTGCATGACGACTTCCGCCGCCAGCCCCATGATTGTCAAATTCTATAAATTGTGCACCATCAAGCAACGAGACTGGATACGGGCGCAGCAGGAAAGGATAACCGCCGAACTTCAGTTACTGAAAGCACAGGTGCATCCTCATTTTTTGTTCAACACATTGAACAACATCTATTCCTGCTCGATGAATAACTCGCCCAAAACTCCGGACCTTATTTTTAAACTGTCATCCCTGCTCAGCTATATGCTTTACGATTGCAAAGCGGAGGAAGTACGGTTGGAAAAAGAAATAGAGATCATAAAGAACTACATTGATCTGGAAAAAGACCGGTATAGCAATAAGATAGAAATATCATGGAGTGTCGAAGGCGATATCAAGAATAAATTCATATCGCCTTTACTGATGCTGCCGTTTTTGGAAAATGCATTTAACCTTAGCGTGTCTGAACAAATAGAGAAGCCCTGGCTCAGCGTCGACATATCGGTAAAGTCCGATATTCTAAGATGCAAAATTGCCAACAGCAAAAACGAATTTGTGCCGTACACAGAAAATGGAATTGGTATTACCAACGTGAAGAAGAGGCTGGAGTTTATCTGTAGTGGCGGATATGAACTGAAGCTTAATGACGAAGGTAATTTTTTTGTGGTTTCGCTGTTGGTGAAAATGGCACGACACGTGCCAGCGAATATTGAAATGGCGGCGATCACGCAAACCATACAGCATCAAATTCCGGTGCCAGGTTACAGATGAGGTACCACTTGCATTGAATAGAGTACGGCCCGGTATATTTCGAAATTGAGGAAAAGAGTGAGGACCAATACCAGGAATGCCATCGAAGCGCATGGAATGGCTACATTAGAAACTGCGGGATATTATTTTGCTGATATCAAAATGCTGAATGCAATAGATTCTTTCCTGTATAACGATTTTATTTTTTCGCCACGCTATAGGGTATGGCGGCATATCGTTTTTTGGTCATTATTCACTACGCTATGGGCTGTTTTCTGGGTGGTCATGGGTGCGCCTACTTCTTTTGGGCGTAACCTATTCAACATGTCATTGTGGATACCTTTTTTTATTTTATTCAGTTACCCACTGATGTATTGGGCCATTCCTCAGCTGTTGCTCAAGGGAAAAGTAGTGCAGTTCTTCCTGCTCATTTTAGCCTGGGGAGTTGTGTTGCTGTATACTCATAACGGGTTTAGAACTTATCTCTATATCCCCATGCAAGAGGCGATGGGTTTCGGTTGGATTCCTCCAAAGGGACCGCAAGCACATAGTTACCTGTCTGTAACAACTACTGCTGCCAGTCCAATAATCATGAAATTCTTCAAGCTGTGGGCCATCAAGCAAAGAGACTGGATGCAAGCACAACAGGAAAAGATAACTGCCGAGCTACAATTGCTGAAAGCGCAGGTGCATCCCCATTTTTTATTTAACACACTGAATAATATCTATTCTTTTTCCCTTGAAAATTCCCCTAAAACACCACACATGATCTTAAAATTGTCATCGCTGCTTAGTTATATGCTCAATGATTGTAAAGCGGACGAAGTGCAACTGGAAAAAGAAATAGAGATTATGAAAAACTATATTGACCTCGAGAAAGAGCGGTATGGCAACAAGATTGAAATATCATGGGATGTAGAAGGTGATATAAAAAATAAATTCGTATCGCCTCTATTGATGCTTCCGTTTTTGGAAAACGCATTTAAGCATGGCATATCAGAACAAATAGAAAAACCCTGGCTCAGCGTAAACATATCGGTAAAGTCCGATACCCTACGATGTAATATTACCAACAGCAAGAACGAATTTGTACCTTATAATACGAATAGCACCGGTATCGGTATTAATAATGTAAAAAAGCGACTGGAGTTTATTTACCCGGATAGCTATGAGCTGGAAATGTGTGATGAGGGGAATTTGTTTTTCGTTTCATTGCTTGTCGTGCTAACTGGCTACACGCGCAATTCAGTTCCGCTTTCATCGATGACTACTCAAACTATTTCAACATGAAACTTCGCTGTCTGCTTATCGATGATGAGCCGCCTGCGCTAAAGGTGTTGTCCAGGTATATTGATGCCATCAACGGACTGGAGATTGCAGGTCAGTGTAAAAATGCCATCGAGGCGTTAGATGTCTTGCATCAGAAAACGGTGGATGTCATTTTTCTCGATATTAAAATGCCACACATCATCGGCACTGACTTTCTAAAAAATCTTTCTCATCCGCCCAAAGTTATTTTTGTTACTGCCTACAGGGAATACGCCGTTGACGGGTTTGAGTTGGATGCCGTGGATTACTTAGTGAAACCCGTTTCGTTTGAACGGTTTTTCAAAGCCATCACCAAGCTTAACCGGGTGATGGATCGGGAAACTGTTGCTATCACCAACGAAGAAGTACCCAAATCCGCGTCTTTTATTTACGTGAAAGTGGACAGGGACATGAAAAAGATTTTTGTGAATGAAATTGAGTATATCGAAAGCTGGAAAGATTATGTAAAGATTTTCCTTGCCGGTGGCAAATATATTCTGGCGAAGCAGTCCATCAGCGCTATGGAAAATCTTTTGTCGGAACATAAGTTTATGAGAGTACACCGGTCCTATATGGTTTCATTCGATAAGATTTCCAGTTATAATGGTGTTTCGGTACAGTTGGCTGGGCGCGAAATTCCCATTGGGCGGCTCTATAAGCAGGTGGTAATGGACCGCCTCCAAGAGCAGAGATGATATGGTGCAAAAAGCTTCGTGGCCAAATACGCCTGAAGAATATCCTTGCTTACACCCACTCCTCCGCCGCGTCTACCAGAGATCTCCACAAGTGCAAAGCAAAAGAGCTTCGGACCATGATACGGTAACGAAACGGAGCAATATGGCAGACGATCACCGGGGCCTTCGCCATGAGTCCCTGGGAGACACTTGCAATAGGGAAATTTTTTTCCCGGAGATCCTGATCCCAAAGGTGGGCGAGTACTTCACGAACTTTGGGTCCTTCAAGTTCAATGGTTGTTCGCTGGCCGCTGACATCAACTGAGCTGAAATGATAGTTTTCATTTAACCGCAGCGGTGCAAGCTTCTGCTCAGCTTCCTGAAATCCTACAATAAGCCACCAGTCCGGTGCAAGGCACAGGGCGTGCGCTTCACTTCCACCTGATATTGAACTTCCTCGTATCTGGCCTGGCTTCCCCGACAGATCCATGCCCAGTGCTTCAGCGACTACGGCGTGTGTTGAGGTCCCAGGTGCCACACGAAGATCGATGGTATGCAATCCTGGCAATTCACGAATCGCCACCGTGCCGACGCTTCCAATGTTCATTCCTTCCAGTGGACTTTCTTTCGCGATCATGTGTGAGTGTTAAGAGTCTCTTCGGATGTTCTCCTTGTCAATAAATATAGAGTCGCAGATGGTGGCACGCAGCACTTTTTTTCCCCTGATGATCATCGGGGCAGGCACGGGGACATCCACGATTTCACCCATCCGGTTCAGGCCATCGGCCACCAGCGCCAGTGCGAAAGCGCTGCTCAGCGCAGGTGAATGGTACGAACTCGTCACATAGCCAGCGTGCGGGGTTTTGCCATGGTCGTCCGGTTGTGCGTTAAGTACGGTGATGTATGCACCCTCTGGAATGACCTCTTCAGGTGTCTCCGGCAACAGGCCAACCAGCTGCAGCCTCCCCGTTGCTTTCAGGTAGGGTAGTTGGAAGGAACGCTTTCCGATAAACTCTTTCTTTTTGGAGACAATCCACGACATGTTGAGGTCATACGGCGTCTGGGTGCCGTCTGTATCCTGCCCAACGATGATGTAACCCTTTTCCGCCCGCAGCACGTGCATGGTCTCTGTGCCATAGGCAGTCAGGTCATAGGGACGTCCGAGCACCCACAGTAGTTGCCAAATATGGAGGGCATGACCCCCGGCAACGTTGATCTCGAATGCCAACTCTCCTGAAAAGGAAATTCGCGAGATGCGCACAGGGATACCGTTGATCGTCGCCATCCGGCTGTGCATGAAGGGAAATGCATCCTTTGAAAGATCAATATCTGTGATCACTTCCTGGAGGAGCTGCCTGCTTTTCGGGCCGACCAGCGCGATCGTCGAAATGTGCTCGGTCACCGAAGTGCAATATACCTTCAGGTCATGCCACTCCGTCTGCAGCCACTCTTCCAGCCAGGCCAGCACGCGGGCCGCACCTCCTGTGGTGGTGGTCATCAGGAAATGGTTTTTACCTAGCCGTGTCGTTACACCGTCGTCAAAGACGATGCCTTCGACCTTGCACATCAATCCGTAACGGCATTGCCCTTCTGGTAATGTCGAAAACATATTCGTATAGATGCGGTCGAGGAAAACCGCAGCGTCCGGGCCTTGGATATCAATCTTTCCGAGGGTAGAGGCGTCCATCACGGCCACACCCTGTCTGGCTGCAACGCACTCACGCCTAACTGCATCTTCCATGCGCTCTCCAGGCTTCGGGAAGTACCAGGGTCGCTTCCATTGCCCCACGTCCTCGAATACTGCACCAGCTTCAACATGCCATTGATGGAGCGACGTGATGCGGATGGGATCGGAAAGCAGTCCGCGTTCGCGTCCGGCAAGTGCAGCGAACGGCACCGGCACATAAGGTGGCCGGAAAGAAAGCGTACCCACATCAGCAGGTGAAAGGCCGGACTTTCCACCTTGCTCAACGGCATTGAGTTGGCAAAGTGCGCCAATGGTCAGCATGCCGCTGGTCTTGCCCTGGTCGTGTGCCGTGCCTATGGTGGTGTATCGTTTGATGTGCTCAATACTGTACAACCCTGCCCCTACTGCACGGCGCAGGTCGTGCAGCGTTACATCGCGCTGCAAATCGATGTAAGCGTGACGCGCCTGCTCGGGATCGAGCGCAGGACCGAAGAATACAAATGGATCGTCATCACCGCCAAAGTCACCGGACAGCATGCCGGCGGTGCGGAGCCCCTCGGTAGAGTGGCCAACCAGGAAGGCCGCGTTTTCCTCACTCCACTGCGGTTTGATGCCGATGTGAGTCGGCAGATCTACGATCGGGGTCCAGCCCCCGGATACGGCGAGCAGATTAGCTGATATTTGAAATGTTTCATTCGCGTCGAGCTCTTTTATGGTGACGCTGTGCAACGCCCCTTCGGCATTGGAAGCAGTGTCGACAACTGTGGCGCGCAAGCGGAGGGGAATCCCAGCCGCCCTTGCTGCATCGACACTCGGACCTCGTGCCCCAGACCGCACGTCATAGATGCCCTGAACCTGGACACCTGCAACGTGGAGCCTAAGCGCATCACGATATCCCTGGTTGTCAACCGTTGCAATCACAGCACGCGTGAAGATCCGCACCCCATGCAGCGCCACGTAAGTGGCTGCTGCATGGGAGAGCATGATGCCGGGCCTGTCGTTATTTGCAAAGATCAACGGTCGCTGGAACGCACCTGGTGCCAGCACGACCCGATCAGCACGGATATGCCATACGCGGATACGCGCGCGTCCGGTCGGCGCGTTATTTCCAAGGTGGTCGCTTCGCCTCTCAACGGCGACGATATAATTCTGGTCGTACAAGCCCACGGCCGTGCACCTGCTTACGTAAGTGAGGTTCGCATGCGCGAGAACATCCCGCAGGGCTGACGGTAATTCCAATCCAAGGTGCCGGAGATGACCACCGGGTCCTGGCTGGTCGTCGATCAGTAGAACCTCACGACCCGCGCGAAGGTGCTCATCTGCCGCAGTAATTCCCGCGACACCTGCTCCGATAACAAGCGTATCAATATAGCAATTGGTCTTGTCGTAGCGCGCTTCATCGGGGGACTCAGGCAGTGCGCCAATCCCGGTCATACTGCATGCAGCCAGTCCGTTAGATACCTCAATCACAGTGGCGGGAAGCATCGATTCCTGTGTGCCTGATACCAGTTGAACGAGTGCATTCGGTTCTTCAACACCCAATCCCACGACGCCGCGCGGACGTCCATGGTAGGTGCTGTTGGTTATTGTCAGTATGCCACTGCGTAGCAAGGCCGCCGCCATCGGCTCACCCTCATGCCCCTCGTAGAGCTTGTCATCAAAACTGAATGAAATTTCGCTCATACCTTCGAGCCCTCATGCCCATCCCGATGGCTATCGGGAGTACCGGGCGCTTTTGGTTGTGTGGTGAAGGGAAGGTACACTGGCCCGATCTCATGGGTGATGGTATTGCGCCATAGGTTGAACCACCGGCCACACCCAGCGAAGTGCACCCACCGCTCGGCAAGCCACCCCTTGGGATTAGCACGGATGTGAAGGTATCTCGCCCATTCGCTGTCGGTCACCGCATTTGGATCCGGGTAAGCTACTCCGGCCTCAGCTCCATAATGGAATTCGGTTTCGTTGCGCAGGCCACAGTGGGGACAAGGAATGTATAACATAAAATATCTTAGAAAATTAAGTTCTTTATCGTTCCTGTCTATTACCTCTTACTACTTACTACTTACTACTTACCACTTACCGCTTACCAATTACCTCTCACCTTCTAATGTGCGACACCAGCCGCACCGTGTTCGTCGATAAGATGGCCCGTCACGAAGCGGTCTAGCGCGAACGGGCGGTTCAATTCATGTGGGGCGCCGTGTGCCATCGTGTAGGCCATGACCCAGCCCGAACCAGGCGTGGCCTTGAATCCACCTGTTCCCCAGCCTGTGTTGATGAACAGGTTCTCCACCGGAGTGAGGCCGATGATGGGCGAAGCGTCTGGAGCGATATCAACGATACCTCCCCAGGTCCTTAACACCTGTGCACGCGAGAAGATAGGGAACAATTCCAGTGCAGCCGCCAGTTGGTGTTCGATCACATGGAAGCCGCCGCGCTGTGCGTAGGAGTTGAAGGCGTCGGTGCCTGCTCCCATCACCAGCTCACCCTTGTGGGCTTGACTGACATAAACATGGACAGCGCCACTCATTACCACTGTATTGAGCACCTGTTCAAGCAACGGACTGACTAGTGCTTGCAATGGTCGGCTCTGAATCGGAATGGAAAATCCAGCGAGCTCGGCTAGCAGCGAGGAATGACCTGCTGCAACTAGGCCCACCTTTCCGGCAGCGATGGTGCCATGTGAAGTGTGTACGCCCTGCACTTTATTATTTCGGATGTCAAAGCCCGTGACTTCGGTGCCCTGGATGATATCCACGCCAAGATCACTCGCTGCCTTCGCATAACCCCAGGCCACCCAGTCATGTTTGGCGATGCCGCCACGTGGCTGGTAAGTACCACCATGAACAGGATACCGCACATCCGGACTGATATTAATGATAGGCACCAGCTTCTTCACCTCTTCTGGTGTGAGCCACTCACTGTCGATGCCGTTCAAGGCATTCGCATAGAAGTTCCGGCGCTTCGATCGCACATCACTAACGGAATGTGCAAGCGTCAGTACACCACGCTGGCTGAAGAACATTTCATAGCCGAGGTCTTGCTCCAGGGTTTCCCATAATTTTAATGAGTGCTCGTAGATGGCTGCCGATTCGTCCCATAAATAATTAGAGCGAATGATGGTGGTGTTGCGTGCCGTGTTCCCTCCTGCGAGCCAGCCCTTCTCCAGGACCGCGATGTTGGTCAAGCCATGATTCTTTGCCAGGTAATAGGCGGTTGCAAGTCCATGACCGCCACCGCCGACGATGATTGCATCATATGCTTTCTTGGGCTTCACCAGCTTCCATAGTTGTGGAGGCTGCTCCGGAAGAGTGGCTGCTCGTCGTCGTCCGATGGTGCCGGGAGGCAATGTATCTTGCTTGCTAGTCATAAGTCGAACTGCAATCTACAATCTCAATCGTAAATTGTTAATCGTTAATTGTTAATTGTTGATGTTGATCTCTCCTTCGTCACGGAGCGAAAAATTAACGATTAACAATTAACGATTTGAAATTATGATTTATGATTTATGATTTATGATTTATGATTTATGATTTATGATTTATGATTTATGATTTATGATTTATGATTTATGATTTATGATTTATGATTTATGATTTATGATTTCAATCGTGTCATCTGTGGATCGTACTGCGGATCCTGTCCTACGGTGGCCGCATAGTCGCGGTCGAAATATCGGATGGAAAGGAGGGTACCCTGTCTGCTCAATTCTGTGGGCACCCAGGCATAGGCGAGGTGTTTGCCAATGGTATGGCCGAAGTAGGAGCTGGTGACATAACCCACCACATTGCCGTGATGCAATACCGGCTCTTTGCCCAACACTACATGCTGAGGGTTCTCGAGCACGAGACAAACGAGACGCCTAGTTAGTCCGTTGGGATTTACGTCATTGAAAGCCTCGGCGCCTATAAATCCTCCACCTTTGCGGACCGCAAATGACAACCCCGCCTCATGCGGATTGTGCTCGCTGTTCATGTCGGTTCCGTAACTGCGATATCCTTTTTCCAGGCGCATGGAGTTGAATGCTCCACGTCCGGCTGCAATGAGTCCATACTTCTTTCCGGCCTGCCACAGTGTGTCCCAGAGTTTCAGCGCAAAGTCGGCGGTGGTATAGATTTCGTATCCCAGCTCGCCAACATAAGAGAGTCTGCACAACGTCACCGGTACATGCCCGAGATATGTATTCTTCAGTCGGAAGTAGCCGAGTGCCTCGTTGCTCAGGTCATCCCTGGTCAAAGATTGAGCGAGCTCTCTCGACTTAGGGCCGAAGAGTCCCAGTCCAATGGTCCCGGCGGTTATGTCTTTCACATGCACGGTGGCCGGTGCCAGCTGCTTAAGGTAATTGATATCGATGTTGCTGTTCACTCCAATGAAAAAGTCGCGCTCGCCACGTCGCATGGCAGTGATGTCGCTGAGGATGCCGGCCTTTTCGTTAAGCAACAGACAATAGGTGATGGAGCCTGGCTTCTTCTTTAGATTTCCCGTTGTCAATCGCTCGAGAAATTCCAATGCGCCGTTGCCGCTGACCTCGATGCGCTTGAGGGTCGTGATATCGAACAGGCCGACGCCTTCCCTGACTGCGGAGGCTTCAGCACCAATGATCGGCGACCAGAATTTTGAACTCCAGTCATCCCGTTGCGAACATTTGTAGTGTGCAAGCAGTCCTTCGTTGGCTTCGTACCATTGCGGTCGTTCATAGCCGGACGCTTCGAGGAAGAAGCCACCGAGTTCCTGTTGACGCTGGTAGAAACCAGTGGTGCGGAGAGGACGTGGCGCCTCCATAGGCTGCAGCGGGTGCAGCAGGTCGTACACTTCGACGTAGTTCTGCGCACCGCGTTCTTCTATGTGCAGTGATCCCAGCTGGTGGGTTTCAAATCGATTGACATCGCATTCATGTACGGCTAGTGTAGGGTGGCCGTTGACGATCCACTCCGCCATCGCACGTGCGACACCACTTGCGTGAGTGATCCATACTGCCTCAGCAACCCAGAAGCCCTTCAACCCCGACCACTCACCCATCAGTGGGAAGTTGTCCACAGTAAAAGAAAATAAACCATTCATCGATTCAACAACCTCGCTGTGTTTCAGTGCGGGAATGACTTCAGTTGCACGTTCCATCGCTCCGTGCCACTCCTCGGGAGTGAAGGGCATCTGGCTCGGCATTACTTCAGCGAGTTCGGAAGGAAGGATGTCCTCAGCCCTCACAGGAAGTGGCCGATGTCCGTACCAGCCAACTGCGAGACTCTGCCCTCTCTGTCTGAAATAAAGATCAGAACCCTGATGACGGAGCACAGGCAATTCAGATTCACCTTTGTAAGAGGCCAGTTCAGGCATCGGCGCGGTGTAGCAAAGCTGGTGCGCCAACGGCTGCATTGCCTTCGACATACCCACCATCGCCCCAATCTTCGGTCCCCATATCCCGGCGCAGGAAACTACGATGTCTGCTGGGAATGATCCTCGTGTCGTTTGAACACCAGTGACACGACCATCGCTTTGATCGATGGCAAGTACTTCGCAATCCGCAATGAATCGCGCGCCGCGGGTGATCGACTGCTCACCCATCACTTCGCCAGCGCGTATAGCCCTGGCGATACCATCATCAGGTACGTATAGAGCACCGAGTAATTTATCGCGAACAAGAAGTGGATGTAATTTCAATGCTTCCTCAGCAGGAATCACACGTGCACTGATCCCGGCGGACATGGCGAGTCCCGCCCTGCGATGAAGGTCGGCCAGGCGCTCAGGCGTCGTTGCAAGCTCCATGCTGCCCACCTTGAGAAAACAGGTCTCGCCGTTGTGGCGAAGGCCATGAAGTTTTTCAACTGTCTGGCTGGCGAACTGCGCCATGGTACGCGACCCATTTGTTTGGAAGACAACGCCAGGCGCATGTGATGTGGAACCGCCGGGTTTCCAGAGCTTACCTTTTTCAATAACAACTATATCGTAGTAACCACGCTCAGTAAGCTCGTCGGCCAATGAACATCCGACGATACCGGCTCCTATTATTACAATCTTTGGCATCAGTTCACCCCTGTTGTTACGGTGAGCTGATCACGATACCAAGAGAGAAACTGCTTCACGAGGTATTCCTCATCAGCGAGCGGACCAGGCATGTAGCCACCGGAGCAAATGCCGCGGTATGCACCTTCTGCCAGGCTTTGGTCCTGTGCATTGGTCTGGGTCCAAACCTTGGTGAGGTTTTCAAGATCATAGTCAACACCTTCCACCGCGTCGGCTGCAACGAGCCACTTGGTCCGCACAAGAGTCCGGTCGACGGATAGAGGGAAGACCGCGAAGGTGACGATGTGGTCGCTCAAAAAGTGGTTCCACGAATTCGGATGCGTCCACAATGAAAGTCCGCTACCCTCAACTCGCTTTAAACTACCGAGCAGCTTTTTGCAAGCGTGTTCAGGTTTCAGGGTATGCGATATGCAATTGTTGGCAAGTGGCAGTCGAACGGCGCGGAACCACAGACCATCCGGAAACTCCTGAAGTTCGTAAGGAAGGCCGAGGCCTTCCCACTCTCTCTCCTTTTCCTGCAGCGTCTCCTGAAAGCGTTGTTCCGAAGGCTGCTCCGCATTATCCTTGTCGAGACCCTTTCCGAAGCCATAGCTATAAAGTGGTACCAATAGTTCAGGGTGATTGGTGGGGCAATGCATGCACTCTCTGTTATTTTCGATAACCAGTTTCCAGTTGCAGGCCTCAATGATATCTTTCTGGCAGGCTATTTTGGTTTTAGGTAACTCGTATGGCGCGAGGTATGGAGAAAGCCTGGTGCGCACTTCTTCGATATCAGCAGGTGCCGGCGTGGTAAGGCAAACATAAATAAGGCCCCCGATCACGGCAACCTCGATTGGATTCAGTCCGAAGTCTTCCGTTGGAAAGCCGGAAGGCATACCGCGGGCATTCAAGAGCTTTCCGCTAAGGTCGTAGGTCCAGTTATGATAGGGACAGACGAGCCGACGACAGTTTCCTTTTTCCCCTGAGACCAATTCATGTCCACGGTGTCGGCATACGTTGTAGAATCCACGTACCTCTCCGCGTTCAGTTCGCTGCAGAAAAAACGACCGGGTTCCGATTTTTAAAGCAACGTAGTCGCCAACTTTCGGAAGGTCCGCCTCACAAGCCACATAAATCCATCGACTATAGAAAATCCGCTCAAGCTCCTCCTTGAAAATTTCGGTGCTTGTATAGAAGCGCGATGGCAGTGTAAAATTTATATCGATTCCTGCTAAAGACATGGCGATTTTTTATGGTCGGAGTCAAATCCAAGAACTAAAACTAAAACATTCAAGGTAAGTTTGCCATATTCTGCCTGTAATTTTAGATTGAATAACCATTCAACCTAAAATAATTTCCTCGAAAAATTTAAATCTGCACACCTGTTCATGGATTTTGTTAATTATGTAAGATCAATATCCTGCAATTTGAAATATGAAGGATTCTCAAGGTGCTGACAGTAACGACCTTGCCAAGTTTGGTTATCGTCAGGAATTAAAACGCTCAATAGGTAGCTTCTCAAGTTTTGCTGCAGGCTTCTCCTACATTTCTATACTAACGGGTCTTTTTCAAATGTTTCATTTGGGTTATGGCATCGCCGGACCCGGATTTTTCTGGACCTGGCCAATTGTATTGACAGGTCAATTGCTGGTGGCGCTCTGCTTTGCGGAACTGGCTTCGAGATTTCCCCTGTCTGGCGGAGTTTATCAGTGGGCAAAGTTTACTGGCAATCCTTTTTATGGATGGATGACTGGCTGGATCTATCTGGCTTGTCTAATTACCACCATAGCTGCAGTGGCCATGGCTTTGCAAGTTAGTCTGCCCCAGATTTCAAGTTCATTCCAGATCATTGGAACCTCAACTGATGCAAAATCAGTTGCCTTGAATGCCATTTTACTGGGTTCAATTCTCATTGTTATAAGTACGATAGTCAACGTCAGAAGCATTAAGCTACTGGCTGTAATTAATAACATTGGTGTCTTTGCCGAACTGATCGGGATTGTATTTTTGATAGTTCTGCTGTTTCTAAATAGACAAAGATCTCCGATCGATGCTATCGTCGTTGACTCCGAACTCAAGTCTTTTCCCGGCCTCACGACTTTAATGGCGGCAGCCGCCCTCACCGCCTCTTATGTGCTTTATGGATTCGACACTGCCGGGACACTTGCTGAAGAAACTCATGATCCCCGCAGAAGGGCTCCCCGCGCTATCTTGCAGGCACTTCTTGCGGCAGGACTTGCTGGATTACTCGTATTACTCTTTGCTTTGATGGCAGCGCCAGATTTAGGTATGCCTGAGTTGGGAAATATACGCGGCGGATTGCCGATGTTGGTGAAATCAGTTTTAGGTGAAACAACGGGCAGTCTTTTTCTTTGCATTGTTATTTTTGCCATCGTTGTGTGTACACTTGCTGTTCACTCAGGAGCAGCAAGATTAATGTTCGCAATGAGCCGTGATGGACGCATCCCCTTCTATAAATCCTTACGGGAAGTGTCCTCAAAAACTCAAACTCCTGTTTTAGCTACTTTGCTTTGTGGATTGGGGGCAATAATTGTTTTGGGGATGAACCTTCAATTTCCAAAAGTGTTTGAGCTGGTAACGTCTATTGCCATACTTTGGGCTAACCTGGCCTACCTGATCGTGGTCGCACTTCAGTTGAAAGATAGGATCATATCGGCCCGGAAAGGAATTGATACGGATGCCAGGTTTAGCTTGGGCAAATGGGGATTACCGGTTAATATTCTGGCTTTAATCTGGAGCACGTTTATGGTTGCTAATGTGTCATGGCCCAGAACGGCAACCTATGGTTTGGAATGGTATAACCAATATTCAGCGTGGATTTATACAGCGGGTTTGATTTGCGTTGGTGTGATGATTTATTATTTTAAACCAGTTGAAACAGAAGGAATTTCTTGAAGGATTATGGTATACTCTCAGTTCGTTGATGGCGCATTAACTACCGGTTCAAAAAGAGAATCCTGGTTAAACTATAATCCGGCCAATAATAATCCATTGGGAGAAGTTCTTCTGGCTAACGATCAGGACATTGAAGCGGCCGTAAATTCTTCGGAAAAGGCGTTCCACATTTGGCGCACCAAAACCGGAGCAGAACGTGGTCGCGTTTTAGTAAAAGCCGCGAATATTTTAAGATCCAGGTTGGATCAACTTGCTTTGTTAGAAACTCAGGACGTTGGAAAGCCAATTTCGGAGTCTCTAGCTGTCGATATTACTTCGGCTGCAGATGCCCTGGAATATTTCGGAGGAATGGCTGCAGGTATACATGGAGAGTTTTTTGATTTGAAAAACGCGTTTGGATATACGCGTCCGGAGCCTTTAGGAATTTGTGCGGGAATTGGTGCATGGAACTATCCGATTCAGATTGCTGCATGGAAGGCCGCTCCTGCGTTGGCTTGCGGCAACTCAATGATTTTTAAACCATCCGAACTTACCCCGGCAACAGCACTTGAATTAGCTAAGGCATTGATGGAAGCCGGCGCCCCGCCCGGTTTGTTTAATGTAGTTCAGGGCGATGGCAGGGTGGGAGCTATGCTAGTAGATCATCCGCGGATAGCAAAAATTTCATTGACAGGTTCAGTTTCAACCGGTAAAAAAATCTTTACCAGCGCGGCATCCCAACTCAAACGGGTCACACTTGAACTTGGTGGAAAATCTCCCTTAATTGTTTTCGAAGATGCAGATATACATAACGCTGTATCAGCAACCTTGCTGGCAAATTTTTATTCGCAAGGTGAAGTTTGTTCGAATGGTACACGGGTATTTGTGCATCGTAAAATTTTTGATTCCTTTTTAATGAAGCTAAAGGACCGAACTGAAAAAATCAGAGTGGGTGACCCGGCAGATCCCGATACTCAGATGGGCGCATTAATTAGTAAGGCGCACATGGAAAAAATAATCCGGTTTATAGATTCAGGAAAATCTTCCGGTGCAACATTGGTGACCGGAGGTTTCAGACCTGAAAAAGATTTCAAAGGAAGGGATATTACTTCTGGTAATTTTCTGACTCCAGCAATTTTTACTGATTGCGATGATTCAATGGAAATTTGCAAAGAAGAGATTTTTGGACCAGTGCTCTCTATACTCTGCTTTGACTCAGAAGAAGAGGTGATTGAAAGGGCTAACAATACTGCTTTCGGACTGGCGGCAGGTGTATTTACGAATGACATCAAACGCGGCCATCGGGTGATTCATCAATTGCAAGCAGGTACGTGCTGGATTAATAATTATAATATAACCCCTATTGAACTTCCTTTTGGTGGAAATAAACAATCGGGTCAGGGTCGGGAGAATAGCCTTGCGGCTATTCAATATTATACCCAGCTAAAAAGTGTTTATGTAGAACTAGGAGATGTCGAATCTCCTTATTGAGATGGATAGAGATAGAGATGGATAGAGTTTTTGACACAATCATTATTGGAGGCGGGTCTGCCGGCTGTGTGTTAGCAAATCGACTGAGTGAAAATCCGGACCATAAAGTGTTGGTGATTGAAGCGGGAAGAAAAGATTCCTGGTGGGATATTTTTATTCACATGCCAGCTGCTCTTACCTATCCGATTGGCAGTAGATTTTATGATTGGCAGTACCAATCGGAGCCCGAGCCATTCATGAATAACCGGCAGGTGTATCATGCCCGTGGAAAAGTGTTAGGTGGTTCCAGTTCTATCAACGGAATGATTTTCATTCGTGGTAATCCATTGGACTACGAGAAGTGGGCAAAGGATCCAGGAATGGAATCGTGGGATTATGCACATTGCCTTCCTTATTTTAAAAAGTCTGAAAGCAGAACTGCCGGAACAAATTTCTGGCGTGGTGGCACCGGTCCTCTGCATCTTGAGACTGGACCTGCGAACAACCCCTTGTTCAAAGCATTTTTTGAAGCGGCCAAACAAGCAGGCTATCCGTTAACAGATGATGTTAATGGATTCCAACAGGAAGGTTTTGGAATGTTCGACCGCAACATCAAAAATGGGAGGCGTTGGTCTGCCTCACGGGCATATTTGCATCCTGTTTTGGGAAAACGAAAAAATCTTGAAGTAATCTGTGATGCACTTGCAACCAAAATTCTTTTCTCGGGGAAACGCGCAGTCGGAGTAGAATTTTTGAAAGGAGATAGTTTGCGCAGGGTTACAGCAGGTGAAGTTATTTGTTGTGGAGGTGCCATTAATACTCCGCAGGTTCTCCAGCTTTCAGGAATAGGGGATCCCGAAATTTTAAAATCGGCAGGGGTTGAGGTGCTGCACGACCTTCCTGGTGTGGGCCAGAACTTGCAAGATCATCTTGAGGTCTATGTCCAATTTGCATGCAAAAAACCAGTAAGCGTATGGCCTGCATTGAAATGGTATAACAAACCCTGGGTGGGCTTTCAGTGGATGTTCTTTCGTAGTGGACCCGCGGCAACTAATCACTTTGAAGGAGGAGGATTTGTTAGAAGTAATGAAACGGTTGCTTACCCTAACCTTCAATTTCATTTTTTGCCAGTAGCTATACGATATGATGGTAGTTCTCCGTCAGGGGGCCATGGCTATCAGGTCCATGTTGGCCCTGTGAATTCTGATGCCCGTGGATCTGTCATAATTAAGTCTTCGGATCCAAAGAAAAAACCAGCCATTCGTTTTAATTATCTTTCTACAGATCAGGATCGGCGGGAGTGGGTGGAGGCCATCCACTGTGCTCGAAAAATCATGAATCAGGCAGCGATGAATGAATTTAATGGTGGTGAAATTTCACCTGGACCTGTCGTTGATACCGATGAGCAAATACTGGATTGGGTCAGGCATGATTCAGAAACTGCCCTGCATCCATCCTGCTCTTGTCGCATGGGTACGGATAACATGTCTGTAGTAGATCCATTAACGATGCGGGTACATGGCATTGACGGTTTAAGGATAGTAGATGGAAGTGTAATGCCGTATATAACGAATGGCAATCTGTATGCTCCAATTATGATGATCGCAGAAAAGTCGGCCGATATAATTTTAGGAAATCAACCGCTCAATCCTGAAAAATCTGATTTTTACAGAAAGCCATCCCGATAGCTATCGGGCTAAACCCACCACACAATTTTTCTAAAATGAAATTGGTGTTAATTAACGGGGGACAAAAGACACGGCTACAATACTTGACAGAACCTAATCAATATTTTTTTTGTGGGCTTTCAAAGGTTGCAGCCACAATGGGCGGTGATGTTAAATCTACTTGTTTCTATAAGCTCCTTAAAAATAATGTCTGCACAAAAAAAACAATGCCAGTTTACGCTAAACCAATTGAGCGATTTTTGTTATTATCGTTGGCTAGAATAAAGGTGCGAGGGTGTAAAAGACTTCTTCACCTGGACGTTGGCAGTTGCTCAGCCATTAAAGGTCTGAAGTTTGAAACGGCAATATTGACTTTAACTTCTCATATTTCTTAATCCGATGAACTCCCGAATTTTATTTAGTCTCGTTCTCGCTACTCAAATGTTCGTGTTTCGCCTTTCACTAATCGCGCAGGACACAGTGCACGTTTGGGAACTATCAGAAGTAAGGCTCCAGTCAGAGAAGGAGTATGCAAATCCTTATACAGATGTCGATGTGTGGATAGAACTCGACGGGCCTGAGTTCACCAAAAGAATTTATGGCTTTTGGGACGGCGGCAATAATTTTATCGTCCGTTTTGTGGCCAATAAGAAAGGAGAATGGTCCTGGAAAAGTGCTTCGTCTTCATCAGATCCGGGACTGGATGGCAAGCATGGCTCAGTGACAGCTATTGGTTGGACAGAAACAGAATTGCGCGAGAACCCTCTCCGGCGTGGATTCATCAGGGCCACGTCAAACAAGCATGCGCTGATGTTTGATGACGGCACTCCGTACTTCGCTATTGGGGATACATGGTTCTCTATGGGTGCCGATCGTTTCAAATGGTATGACGATACTGTTAAAAGGCCAATAGGTCCGAAAGCCGGATTCAAAGATTACGTCCGCCTGCGAAAGGAACAAGGATTTAACTGGATCAATATGATTGCGACCTATCCTAACTGGATGACAGACGATAGTTCGTATCACTTGCGTATGTATGACTCTGCGAGAACCACTATCCGCTCTGCATGGAGGGAGTTCGGAGAAAATAGTGCAAAGAACATGGACAATGAAGGGGGCAGGCCATTCATGTTTCCGGGGAAGGTGCCCGGCTATGAAAATTTCTTCCCCGACATGGACAGGATCAATCCTGAATATTTCAAATACATTGATAGGAAGATTGCCTATCTCAATGAGAATGGTTTTGTTCCATTTATGGAAGCGTTTAGGCGAGATGCGAGCCTGCTTTGGTCGAAGTACTACAAGTGGCCGGAATCATACATACGATTCCTTCAATATTTTTATGCAAGGTATCACGCGTATAACGTCATTCTAGGACCAGTCCATCTCGACATCATTCAGGGCACAATTAGCCCCGCAGAACTTTCCCACGCCATCGGTATAGTTCAGGAGCGATATGGTCCTCTGCCATTCGGAAATTTACTATCGGCAAATGCCAACCCGTCGACACTTGAGAACTGGGGTGATAGCTCCTGGGTAACGTTGCATCAGATAGGCAACAAACGTGAACATGACCATTACTGGTATCTCACCGAGATATTCAGATCGAAATATCCCGCACCGGCATTAAATGGTGAACCCTATTATGCGGGCTATAAAGACGCACGAGGTGAAGGCATTGGCGTCGGTTACGCGCTCGGTGCAGATGGAAACACCATGCGTGACAATGAGATCGTAAGGTCCGGTGCATACGGTTGCTTTCTGTCTGGAGGATTGGCAGGTCATGTATATGGAGCGGAGGGAATCTGGGGTGGAGATATTGAGCCAGCAGCGCCGGTCCAAATGTGGTACGCCTTCACCTGGACTTCAGCGGCACAGATGAAGTACCTCGCCAAATTCACACTTTCTGTTGGACCAAGGTATCAGGAACTTGTTCCGAATGCTGATCTGATTTCGCCAAACAAAACCAACGAGATATTCAGCTACCGCGGGTGGGCATACTGCGCGCGCACTGATGACAGAAACATCTTCTTAGCGTACTTTGAACCAGAATGTCTGCAATCTCACGTGCGGGGGGCACATACTAACGGAGTCTACCGTGCACAATGGTATGATCCACGAAATGGCACATGGCATGATGCCAATAACGGAAGGCTTGCTTCCAATAACGTTGGCACTATACGCCTGCCGCCCGTGCCCAAAGGCGGCGATTGGGGACTCAAACTTATCTATGAAGGACCAAACGACCCGAACAATCCTATCGCGCAAGTTCAATACATTGGTCGTCAATGGATTGGTCGTCGCGAACAGTACCTCCGCACCTACCTGCCTTATGCTGCCATTTTGATAACATTCGCTGTCGGCATTTTCTGGTGGAGAAGAAAGTTTTCATTAACGATGCGCTGAACTTTGGGTTCTCGTATCAAGGTAAAATTGGCTCTTGATCCTTCGAGGAATCAGTTACCAATATCATTTAAAAACTGACATGAAACATCTTTGCTGGTGATACACCCTTTGCTGACGGACTGCGAATTCAATTTGAACCTTCGATGTGCTGAGAGAAGGACGAGGAAGAAATAAGTACTTGTCCTTCTGACAGGATTGTTACCTTTGCTGCGAATTCAAATCTCATGGCAGCGACAAAACTTATCATCAACAACAACGGATCTATTAAAGTAGAAGGCGACTTTGAAATTGTGGACAAAGATGGAAATGTATACGGCCTTCAGGGCAGAACTGTCCTTTCGCTTTGCCGCTGCGGTCGCTCGGCTAACAAACCTTTTTGCGATGGTTCTCACAAGGAACATTTTGAACATGACGCGAAGGCGTTTGATTTGCCTCCGAAGAAGGTGTAACGAATCAATTAATCATTTTATTCTTGCTGGTCAATGGTGTTGAGATTAGCCCTCGGTGTCTTGGCAACGTTGACTTTTTTTCCCGTGAGGTAGATTGTAATTTTTACTTCTGTTTTGCTCCAGACGAAGCGTTCTGATGGAGTCCTTCAGTTTAGTCGTTTCTTATGACTTTCAACGGGTCGATTACTGCAGACCGCCATGCTGAGTAGGCAGATACCACAACAACCAATGCAAACAATACAAACGCTGCCTGTACGAAAAGCATTCCGTCAAGAGAAGTTCTGTAGGCGAATCCGTTCAGCCAGTCGCGCATTGTCCAATAACTGAGTGTCAGCCCCATAATCACGGACACGAAGGCAATTCTTAAGAAATACATAGTCTGTAGTCCTGCAATTCCATAAGGACTTGCGCCTAGAATTTTTCTGATACCAAACTCTTTCATGCGACGTCCGGATACATATACGGAGATTGCGAAAATACCAACAATCGATATCAAACCAATCACCACTACAGAGATTTCCATAGCGTCAAATGCTTTAGACTCACGTCGATAGCTATTATTATAGACGTCATCAACGATACTGTATTGAGGGACCGAGCCTGTAATAATGTCTTGGTATTTCGATAGAATTACCGGGATTACCTGCTGGATATCACCAGTGACCTTCACGATTAGGAATTGTCCTGACCAGTTGTCGTAAGGTAGTCGTACGACCAACGGTTCAATTGGGTCATGAAGCGACTTCGTATTAAAATCTTTGACCAGGCCAATGACCGTCCCCTCCTTGAGGTTCGCATGGTATTTTATCTTTTTGCCGATAGGGTCTTTCCATCCAAATTGTTTTGCAGCAGTCTCATTAACAATATAACCTGTGATTGAGTCCGACGGACTATTGACGCTGAAATTCCGTCCTGCTAGAATTTCAATGTTTAGCGTTTTGAAATAGTCGTAATCCACAAACATTTCATTTACCAGCATCGTAGTGACTTGCCCATCAATCTCTAAATCATAAGAGTCCTTAAAATACACCGATACCGCTGGGTAATGACTTATAGTGGAAGAAGAGACGCCAGATATTTTTTCAATTTCATTTTTCAATACTATAGCTCTCTCAATGATCTGGGTGTGTGGAATGTTCAACTGCACTAGATTGGACCGGTCATATCCAATGTCAGCATCTTTGAACAAACTGAGTTGCCTGCCAACAACCATTGTCGCGGTTATGCAGAATACTGAGATTGAAAACTGAACTATCAGCAACACTTTACCGGTACGACTAAGTAATTCGTTACTAACCAAATCGGCAAGAGGCCTCTGTGTAGAAAGCTTGTATGCTGGATACGCAGAAGAGATAATCACGAGAAACACAACCACGACTGCAATAAGAATTATATTCAGAGGTTGAAAGATCATTCTCCAGGTTATCGACATGTCAATAACTTCACTGATGGTCGGAGAAGTTATATAGAAAAGCAGAAATGCGATTGTTAATGCAAAAAGGCTTGTTAAACCAGTTTCAGCAATGGCCGACAGACCTATTTGCCTTTTATCAGCGCCCATGATTTTTCGCATGCTAATTTCCTTCATTCGACTTTCGAAATCTGCAATTGAAAGGATAGTGTAGTTTATTGCGGAGATCAGTATCAGAAAAATGCCAAAGATGAAAAACAACTTCACATAAAACGGATTACCAAATTTCATAAAGAATTGCATTTGCATGGACGGCCCTAAATAGACGTCAGCAATTGGCTGGAAAAATACTTCGAACTTGTTGTGATCGCCTTTCTCGCTATCATTGATATGATGACGCATTACCTCGCTGACTTTTAGTCCAAAATCCGATACATTCTGATTAGCGGCTAATCGTACGTAAAGAAAAACAGACGCGTCCCATGACACTTCAATCTTGTTTGGTTCCGGTTTCGGTCTCTCACCTAATGAATGAAAGTTCCCGATCGCATTCACGTACAAGTGCGAGTTTTCGGCAACATCAGCTATGATACCAGTGACCTCGTAAGCTGCGTTCGCGTGCTCGGGAAAAGTAATAACCCGAGACATAGGATCTAGATTGCCAAAGAATTCTTTGGCTATAGATTCCGTTAGCACGATCGAGCCCGGCCGCCATAAGGAACGACGGTCGCCTCGAATAAACTCGAAGGTTAATACATTGAATATTGAGGAATCGGCTTCAACAACGGCGTTTATTTGATACTGCTTCTCGTTGAATTTTACATCATAGGTTCCACCAAGACTGATTCTGGCAAAGCTCTTAACATTGCCAAAAGATTCCTTCAGAAGTGGTCCGACAGCTGTCGGCACGGTGGCGTAACGTTCTGCAACGTTGTTCTCGTAACGTATTGAATTAACCCGATAGACATTCTGGTAATCCTCGTGAAACTTGTCGAATGAAAATTGGAACGATAAGTACGTGATGATGATTAGTAAACAAAATAGAGCGATGCAAAGCCCGGCAATCTTAAATATGAAATGAAGTTTGTGCTTTACAAGATGTCGGAATAACGACTTAAAATACATCGCAAGAGATTTTGTAAAGTTAAGATACGCAATTATTGATTTGGCCCACAGAGTAATTTATCGCTGCCCGATCGATGTGGTATTCTTCCTTTCGCGCAACGTATTTGCGGAAAGCTTGGACGAAGCTGAAGATGATGGCTTCCAGGTATTGTTGTGAATCGTAATGCTGAAGTAATAATTGTAACAATTGAAGACAGGCATCTGAAACTCGTCAACCCAAACGGTGGTGCAGGTATGGGCGATTATTTTTAAAATGAGTATCCGAGCTGATTTCAGTGAATTTTATTGGTTATAATTTTTAATTTAAGTTAGATGAACAATACTTTTTTTCAAATACCCGCCTGGCTGCTTGCGATTGTTGCTTTTCCTGCGTCTTAAGACTCAATCTTACTTAAAAAGTCTACCTTTAAATACAACAAAACAAAACTGTTGAAGCTATGAAAAAAACAAGACCTCTCTTGACGTTGCTGTTGCTGGCATCTGGAGCATTGTATGCTCAGGATAAGCCACAACCGTTCAAAGGCGACATTAAACTTGATGTTCGCGAATCTACGGCGGATTGGAATCCTTACATTCGAAAGAAAGCACCCGAAGGATCACCGAATATTTTATTCATACTTTATGATGATACGGGGTTAGCTACGTGGTCTCCATACGGAGGTAGGGTGAATATGCCTACGTTGGATAAATTAGCCGCTGATGGTTTAACCTACACCCAATGGCATACGGTGGCGCTTTGTTCACCGACGCGTTCCTGTATTCTTACGGGACGCAATCATAACCTGAATGGTATGGGTTCAATTACGGAAGGAGCTAATGGTTTTCCGGGATACAGCAGTCAGATCCCTGCACAGGCAGCAACCATCGGCCAAGTACTTCAAGACAATGGATGGAGCACATTCTGGATGGGCAAGAATCACAACGTTCCTGAAACTGATTTATCATCCGGTGCTAACAAAAAACAATGGCCGTTGCAAATGGGCTTCGATCGTTATTATGGTTTTATTGGCGGAGAAACCAACCAGTTTTACCCTGACTTGGTAGAAGACAATCATTACATTGATCAACCATATAGCCCTGAAGAAGGTTATCACTTATCAAAAGATCTAGCGGATCAAGCTATTAAATATCTTAATGATCAAAAGGCAGCCAATCCGTCCAAGCCTTGGTTCATGTGGTTTTGCCCCGGGGCTAACCACGCTCCTCATCAGGCTCCTAAAGATTATATCGCGAGGTATAAAGGGAAATTTGATGATGGTTATGATGCCTACCGCGCATGGGTTCTTCCCCGCATGATTGCAAAAGGAATTTTACCTAAGGATACTAAACTAACGGACTTTAATCCGATGCCGCCCGATCAAGCCAATCCGGGTGACGCTGTTCGTCCGTGGAATACACTAACCCCTGATGAGAAAAAATTATTCTCAAGGCTTTGTGAAGTATTTGCCGGATTCTCCGAATATACCGACGCACAGGTTGGCCGACTCATCGATCACCTGAAAGCGACAGGACAATATGAAAACACGGTTATTCTGTATGCTGCCGACAATGGTGCTTCAGGAGAAGGCAGCCCAAGCGGGTCTGTTAATGAAAATAAATTTTTCAATGGTTATCCGGATGAATTAAGCGAGAACATGAAGTTGATCGATAAGTTAGGAGGGCCTGATACCTATGAGCACTATCCAACCGGATGGGCTGCAGCTTTTTCAACACCCTTTAAAATGTTTAAGCGCTATTCAAATTATTCAGGGGGTACCGCTGATCCACTAATCATTACATGGCCTAAAGGCATTAAAGCTAAGGGCCAGATTCGCAACCAATATCATCATGCCGTTGATATTGTTCCTACCATCCTTGACATCTGTAAATTGGAAATGCCGAAGGTGTATAAAGGTGTTGAACAATTTCCATTATCAGGAGTTTCGATGCGTTATACATTTGAGGCCACCCCGGATGCACCCACTCAAAAACATCGTCAGTATTATGCCATGTTGGGCACACGCGCCATTTGGGAAGATGGATGGAAAGCCGTTGCTGTTCATGCTCCTTTAACTGGCAAAGGCAATTTTGATAAAGATCAATGGCAGCTTTATCATACCGATGTGGATCGTGCAGAGTCTAATGATCTTGCGAAAACCAATCCTGATAAACTGCAGGCATTGATAAAAGCATGGAATGAAGAAGCGGATAAGAATTTCGCGAAGCCATTGGATGACCGTCCCGCTGTAGTGCAGGCAGGTATTGACCGTCCGTCAGAAGAAGCGGCTCGTGAAAACTACACCTACTATCCGCATGCCAGTCCTGTTCCTGAAGCCGTTGCTGCTAACATACGCGGACGTTCTTACAAGATCATCGCGAACATTGAAATCACAGCAAATGCGAGCGGAGTTGTTTTTGCTCATGGTTCAAGGTTTGGCGGTCACACGTTATTCATCAAGGACAAAAAATTATACTACGTCTATAATTTCCTTGGGATAAAACCGGAACAGCAGATGGTGTCTGCTGAACTAAAACCCGGGAAGTATACCGTTGGCATGGAGTTCATCCGGGAAAAAGCCGGTGAGCATCACGAGTCTATGGGAACAGCTAAACTCTATGTAAATGACGCGGCAGTAGCTACCGGACCTATGCGTTCTCAGGTTGGAAAGTTCACACTGGTAGGGGATGGACTGTGTGTGGGCTATGATAGTGGAGACCCGGTAAGTGATCAATATAAATCACCTGGGGAGTTCAAGGGAGGAACTGTTCATTTCGTTACCGTAAGTGTAGACAAAGCTCAATATCTCGACGCTGAAAAAGAGGCTGCGTTAAAACTCAGAGATTAGGACAGTCATCTGAAATTGCATATATGGAAATCGACGGTTACTGACACTGGTAGCCGTTGATTTTTTCTTTATCAACGTGCTGGAAAAGGACGAGGAAGAGATAAGTATTTGTACCTCTGCCAAGATTGCTACCATTGCGCGAATTCAAATCTTATGGCAGCGACAAAACTTATCATCAACAACAACGGATCTGTTAAAGTAGAAGGCGACTTTGAAATTGTGGACAAAGACGGAAATGCATATGGCCTTCAGGGCAGAACGATCCTTTCACTTTGCCGCTGCGGTCGATCGGCTAACAAACCTTTTTGCGATGGTTCTCACAAGGAACATTTTGAACAGCGCATTGCTGAAAAGTTCGATTATGCTGGGTTATTGAATTACCCAAAAAAGTCAAGGATAAATTTCTGCAGGCGCTATCGATTCGTTCAAAATGCCTATGACGATTCACTTTTCAAGCCGGGGAAAATGGGACACCAGTAAAAAGCACTCCGGAGAACAGAATCCCGGCAATTAAGGATTAAACATTCGCTATTTTTATAGTCTCTAAAGACTATTCAATCATGGATGTTGAGAATATAGATGAGTTCTTCCTTAATTCATTATTGAGGATCTCGATCGCTGGAATCCTTTTAATACTTGTGTCTAATGTTCTTCTTTCTCCGGGAGATGTGACATCGATCTATATCTCTGTTACGATATTGCTTGCCAACCTGGTAGGTTACGTGCTGAGACGCCGTTATCCGGTTGTCGATCGTAACCGTCACTCTTGTGGTGTTGACCCTGATGGCTTACCAGCGGACGGTCGTTCCGGGTGGGTCCATCAGCTTGTCTGCTGTATTGATCATAGGATTTATCGTTTCGATATTGCTAAAGGGAAAAATAATGTGGGTGATGCATTTTTTGGCTTTCCTGATTCTCAATACGATCTTCCTTATTCATGCCGAGGATAGGATCACCGCGGCTATAGTTTACTCAACACTTTACATCATTTTAACCTATGCGGCCGAATGCTCAAGTTTAACTATGATAGAATTAATCAGCGCCTTAAAGACACCAATATCGAGCTAAATAAAAAGGCAGATGAGGTTGCTCGCCAGAATAGCGAATTGTTGCAAGTTCAGGGCTACTTAAATTCGTTAAACACAAATCTGGAAAAAATTGTTGACGAGCGTACCGCAAAGATCAAGGAGCAAAATAAATTGCTCATTAAATACAGTCACGCCAACGCGCATCACCTGCGAGGGCCGGTAGCAAGACTGCTCGGCTTGGGTTCCATATACAGTCTTGACACGACCGTAAATCCTGAATTTGTAATTCAAAAAATGTTGGATGAGGCCAGAGACACTGATTCGGTTATAAAAAGAATAAGTCACGAGTTAAACAACGACCTCGACAACGCGCCGTTATAGCATCAGACTCAGGTGGAAAAATTCACGGATTGAAATAAATCGATTTACCGTCAGCAGTTCCGGCACGACGAATTTTTCCCAGCAGAATTTCGCAGATCGAACGAAGGAGATAGCTGGCACCAAATCACAAAATTCTGTTTAAGGCTAATAAAAGGGTTATTTTTAGAAGTCGCTTGAAAGCCACACGATTCAATTGTGGATAAAAACTATTGGCAGCCGTCCGCTGAAGCAGCACAATGCTATGCACAAGCTCCGACACTTCAACAAAGAGCATTCGTAATCAACTGATCGGACTCTCCAGCGGCGTTCCGTATCGTGCTATACCATGTTTGAGCCCATCCAGGGCACCAGAATTCCGCTAAAGACACCTTCGATTGAGATCAAGTGCATAAATCCTTTTCGCAAGGGGGACATAAGTGATGTCCGTGCTCAACCCTAAATAGCTAGGCGATTTTAAAGAGATAGGGTGTGAACGTATTCTCGCAGTACATTTAGCAACGTCTATGTCCCAAATCGTGCCCATCACAAGGGTCTTGGGGAGCGAATTAGCTTGCTTATTTGTCTGGCTAGTTTTTGCGCTGCTTGCTTGAAAAGCATTAGAACCCTCAGCAGCCGCTACCCCTGCGGTTGGCCCTAAAAGCAATGTGCCCAAGGGAAACTAGC
>Ga0193738_1000085_pt1 | contig 59040 bp, 94 predicted proteins | sample L2a1metaG_FD_144927 | JGI IMG/M metagenome (GOLD analysis project Ga0193738, IMG submission 144927) | Soil microbial communities from a riparian zone of the East river system, Colorado, United States - L2a1 | ecosystem: Environmental > Terrestrial > Soil > Riparian zone | place: USA: East River... | reverse complement strand
AGAGCAGTCCAGGAAGGTGGTCTCCCCGTCCTCCCACTCACCCGTGGTCTGGTTCTTCCTGCGGTCGTTGCAGGCCACGCCGAACGACGCGACCGCCACACCGCTGGGAAGGAACTTCATCTCGGGATTCCTGGTGAGTCGGCCCTCAATCTGTATGCGTGGAAGCAAGGCTGTTCCTCTCTCTCTGCGCCAGGCGACCGGCATCGGTGTTGTTGCACGGTCGGCAGATGCGACTGCCCTTGGAGTTGATGTAGGTGTTGCGCTCGTTGTACTCGTGCCCGGCTGGGCAATGAGTCTTTCTGCCGTTGGCGTGCGGACCGTCAGCAACGTTCTGCGCAATGGTCTTGGCAGACAGATGCGTTGGGTTTTGACAGAGGCGATGAGGGCAGAACTTGCCACCCGGACAGGTGAGGTCGCGGTTGTGGCACTCATGGTCGATCACGTCTGGCCCTGGGTCACCCCGAGACAGCATGAACGCGACTCGATGGGCGAGACGCTGGTCACCTTTGACGACGTAGAACGTTCCGTAGCCTCTGCTGTGTCTGGTGCCAGTCCACGGCCAGCAGGCGTCAGGGCCACCACTGGTATCCACTTGGGACCAGAAGCGTTCCTCGAACGTCATCGTCATCCTTCCTCCTCTCCTACTGCCTCGGCCGCCTCTGCGGCGGCTGCCTCCTCGGCTTCGACTTCCTCCCAGGTGCGAGCCCTGATCCAGATGTCAGCCTTGATCCCCGTGGTGTTGCGGGTGATGAGGTCAAAACACCACTTGTCTGATATCAACGCGGTGATCTTGCCCCTGACGTGCGCGTTGGGAAGGGACCTGGGCGCTTGCTCGAACACGAGCACCCACTCCCCTGGATGGCGCTTGGCTTCCGTGATGCCAGGACCCCAGTCTCGGGCGTTCTGGCGTGGCGGAATCTCGCGCCGACGTGTCGGCACGGCTCTCCTCTCGGTTGTGCTCATGGTGTTCATTTATACTACAGGAAGTGCGCCTTGAGTGTACGGATGCGGCTGCGCCACAACTGGTTCAGCAGAGGCATGTCGCCAGGGTGGGCAGCGTCGAAGCCGTGAGCCTCGATCCACTCCTCGCCCTCACTGGTCGTGGCCCACCCGTGCTCCTGGAACGCGAGCCACTCGATGGCCTCGTTGAACCCGTCGCAGTCCGTGACCACCTGCACCACGACACAGGCTTCGATGCTGTCGATGTCCAGACGCTTGAGATGCACCCGCTTCGGCCAGTGCTTGTCGAACTGCGTGAGGACCGAGGCTCCCTTGGCAACGCGGTCCATGTATTCGACTGCCTGCACCATTCAGATATCCCTTCCGTGAGCCCGTGCCAGGACCTGCACGAGCCCGTTGACGTAGCCAACCCACCCGTCCGCACTCCGCGACGGGACCTTCTCCAGCCCGATCAGATCGGGCTCATCGAAACCTTCTCCGCTATCGACCATCCCCTCTCCTAGAACCAGCGCGACGCCGTAGATCGGTCCGCCGTAGATGAGGCTGGCCCCGACGTTGATCGACTTGTTCCCACGGATCGCACCCGCGTCGTCCACGACCAGGACGGGCGAACCCTTCTCGATGTCACGAGGGCCGAACCCGTGTGGGCGGACCACCTCGATGTACTCGGCCTCGATGGCGTTGGCGATGGATTTCCAGTCGCCATCAACCTCGACCTCCTGCGCCTCACCGATCACCGGCATCCTGATCGCCTTCATCTCTGCTCCTCTCTAGTGGTGGGTCGTCGTCGGACAGGGTGACCCCGTCCGTCATGGTCTGGATCAGGAACCGGTGCCCGTCCAGCGCGGCCTGCTCGGTGGCGTAGCGGTCCCAGATTTCAACGTCCTCGCCGGTACGGAAGATCGCCGTCTCGAAGATGATCGGTGGGCCGTACCCCTCCAGGGCGGAGAGGTTCTGCGGGATGCCCAGCCAGACTGTGCTGACCCAGGCCATCTCCCCGGTTGATCCGAGCACGTCCTCCTGAGCGACGACCTGGTACTCAACGTCCTCGAACAACTTGGCCCAGGCCAGCACGTTCGGCAGGGGCCGACCCTGCCTGTCGTAGAACAGGAAAGGTGACATATCTGTCACCTCACTCCTCGAAGTCGAAGTGCATCCGCAGCAGCAGCAGGTACCGCACGTCCTCCGGCTGCTCGTATATCCAGCGGCGCATGACCCACTTCAAGACGCGCGGCATGACCTTGCGCATGGTGAACCCGCCGAGGAACCAGCCGTACCCGAACGCCAGTGGGTACGCCGCCCACCACGGCAGGACGGACGTGAGCCACTGGCCCCCGAGGTAGGCGACCACCACCATTGTCAGCAGGGTGAGCGCCTGCGCCACCCGCATCCGGGCCGTCAGGCTGAGGCGCTTCATTCCTCTACCTCGCTGACTAGTTCCTTGAAGGTCCGCAGGTTAGTGCGGGCTCGCTCGGCAGCGGCAGTCGCAACCTCCGCCGTCACGACCGCCTCGTCCCGCTCGCCGGTCAGTGCGACCACCTGCTGCGTCAGGGCGCTCACCTCCTGGCGCATCTGGTCGAACTGCCCACGGTCCAGCAGCATGGCGATGCGCGCCAGAATCTCGGTGTCGGTCAGCGGCTCCGCAGGCTGGCGCTCCGGCCGGGCCTCCATGATCCGCTCCTCGATCTGGGTCGCCAGTTCCTCACGCGAGAGCAGGTGCCAGTTCTCGATGGTGTCCAGCGCGGACAACACCTCGGTCCGCAACTTCCGGCTGCGGCGGTGCGGGTGCCCACTGGGGTAGTGGTACTCCGGGGCCGGGTACTCGGTGGTGACGTGGGTCTCGATGGCCTGCGTGCGCTCGCGGTCCTTGTGCGCCGCGCCGATGTGCTGCGCGACCGGCCGACCCTTCTCGCGGGTGAACTCGTGGCAGATGTTGCACTCGTACTCGACGGTGCCGTCCGCGTAGGTGACCTCATCCACGAACTCGTGCGAGTAGACCCGGCCGACACCCTCGCCCTGCCCAGCCCCCTTCTTGGCGAGCCAGGGGACGCGCGTCACCTCGGTCACCCGCGCCTTGCGGTCCGCTGCCTGCTTCGCGGTGGCGGCGTGAGCCTTGGCCTGGGTGGCGGCAACCTCCTCCGGGTCGCCGTGCATCATCCGGTTGTGACCGCCGACCCCCGCCCTGGTCTCGACGCGAGGGTAGGGCGGCTCGTGGTCACGGCACTCGAAGTAGGTGCCATCGGAGGTGGCGATGGCCCACCACTCACCCTTGAGTTTCTCGCCCTTCGCGCCGTGCTCGACACGAACCTCAGAGACGAGGTTGTTGACCGCGGCCTGGATGATCGACGCAACCAGGTCCTCGGCTTCCTCCTCGCGCCGCTGCTCGATGCGCTCATCGACCCTTCGCCCGACCATACCGAGTTCGAGTGCGAGTTCTGCGAGTTCATCGTCCTTCGACAGGTCGCCCTCAATGCCCATGAACAGGGCGTCCGTTCGTTCCTGCCCGCTGTGCCGGAGCACCTGCGTCAGCATCGCCCGTGCCCGGTTGGCGTTGACCGAGGTGGTGACCGGGATCAGGATTTCCTTGTCGTCTATGGGTCCTCGCGCCTTGATCGCCCGATGCTGGTGGCTCGCCCAGGTCAGGGACCAGCCGAGCATCTCGGCTATCTTCGCGGTGCGCGAGGCGGACGGGGAGCGGAAGCGAACCTCTTGCTGGGTTACGCGGGGTGCCATGATGGCGGTTCCTCTCGTGGTGGGTTTGGTGTGTTCCATTGTACTACCGGTGTGGGTGACAGAGTTGTCACCCACACCGGCTGAGGGGTGAAACACCAGTAGCCCGACCCCCCTGACGGAGCCGGGCTACTGGTGGTACCTCAGAGGACGCTCTTGATGTCCTTGAGGCGCTTGTTCATCTTCTTGAGGGTGGACAGGATCGCGCGGTTCACGCTGTCCTGGTCGATCTCACTGGCGACCTCGTCCTCGTCCTCGTCCTCCGGCTCGGGCGCGGGCTTGACCAGCCCGGCCTCGATGAGGAGGGCCTCCACGTCCGAGGACTTGGCACCGAGACGCGCCGCCCCGGTACGCAGGATGTCCGCCGCCTCCTCCATGTCGAAGCCCTCGGTCGGGGCCGGGGCCGAGTCCTGCGGGGTGCCCTGCGTCGGGGCCTGGACAGCCGCCACGACCCGGTCGATCAGGTTCGAGAAGTCGCGGGGGCTGCCGCCCAGGTTGCGGACGATCCGCTCGCAGGTCTCCCGCGGGTTCGGGCTCTGCGCGATGCTGCGCAGGTCGTCGTCGTTGACCCGGTACGAGTACCCGGAACTGGCGATGATGTCCCGCAGGGTGGCGATGCTCGTGCTGGTGTTGCTGCTCATAGTGAGCGGTCCTCTCATTGATGGGAACTTCGCGTCGTGGTGATGCGAAGCGGAGACTGCTCGGCAACCAGGGGGATTCCTGGCTCGGGATAGCCGAGCAGTCACCGACTCGCATCGCTCTCGGTGGGGGACACCCGCCCCCCCGGTTGCAGGGGCGTGGGGGGCGGGTGCCTTCTCTCCCACCAGGAGAGGTCTAGAAGGGCTCGTCGTCCGCGACGGGAGCCGGTGGTGTGGGTGACAGGTTTGTCACCCTCTCGACGTACTGCCGCTGGACGAGCCAGCCGGGCATACCGGTGACGTTGGTGCACTCGTACATCAGCGTGCGCCCGCTCTGGGTCTCGGCGGTGACGGTGAAGGTCTCACCCACCGCTAGCCCGCTGTGACTGTGGACCACCTGCACTCGGTCCCCGACCCGGATGTTGACCCGCACGCAGTTCGCTTGACGGATGACGTAGTGGGCGAACCGGGTGTGTTCGTCCGAGCGGCCGACCAGGCGACCGTCAGTACGGACGCTCTCCACCGTGAACTCCCAGCCCACCTGCATCTCGTGGCCGGAGCGGGTGATCCGCACCGTGTCCCCCGGCAGGAACGCCTCCAGGGAGTGGTCGGTCAGCGGGACCGGGAACGGGGTCGCGTCCGGGAACGCCTCCTCCCAGGTGGCGACGGCGCTGAGCGCGGTCTGGTGACGGCAGCCGTTACCAGACCGGGACTCCGTGGTGAACGCCATGCGGAGACCGAGAATCTCGGTCCGCCACCCCGCACCGAGGCGAGCCGTGTTCTCCCACTGAGCCTGCACCGCCTCGATGGGCGGGCACTCCGACTCACAGGTGCACTCGTCCACGCTGCGGAAGGGCAGCGTCTCGGTTGGCATCTGGATCATCCTGATCCGGTCCGCCACGATCCGCTGCGGCACCCGGCCGAACGTCTGGTACACGTCGGTACCCATGACCGCACCCACCGAGGTTGCTGGGGTGGTGCCGTCGTAGATGTGCCGGGCGTGGATCGCCACCCAGCGGTGCATCGGCACCGGCCTGCGCTCCAGTCCGTTCCGGGCGAGCATGTCGTCCAGTCGGGAGTCGAGCCCGTGGGCGGTGCCCTGGCTGTGGGCGACTCGGGTGATGAGCGCCCGCTGCTGGGAGTCCATGCGGCGCAGGACCTCCAGGTCGGTGACCGCCTTGGACTCCCGATCCTTGACCACCTCCAGCGCCCGCACCGCGTAGGTCACGCCGGTCGCCGGGTTGCCGCCCCTGCGGCAGTCCTCGGGCTTCCAGACCTCGGTGCCCTTGGCCGAGAGGACGGTGTACTTGCCGTCGCTGACCTCCAGGATCACTCCGACTCGACGGCTCCTGGTGACGAGGTCACCGGGGGTGACAAGCCTGTCACCCACCGTTGCTGTCCTACTCACTTCTCCTCCTGCGGGATATGGGTCGTGGCCGAGCAGCCGTTCACGACACTGATGTCAGCCAGTTGCACGTCCTGGCCGTAGTTGCGCTTCGCGTAGGCGATGAACGCCTCGCGTCCGGCCGGGCAGATGCACCCGGCCTTGAAGGACTTTTTGTCCAGCGGGTCCCAGTCCGGGGGGACGATGTCCTTCCGGGTGACCGTCAGGTTCCAGGTGTGGTTGGCGGTGGTGACCCGCTGGTCCTCGGACAGCCCGGCGTACATGGCCTCGGCCATCGCCTCGCTCACCCCCATCTTGCGGATGATGTTGCTGACCGTGAACGGGGTGATGACGCTGCCCCGCACCTGCACCTCCCGGTTGGCGGGGCGTCCGGGGATGCCCGCCTCACGGGCGCACGTCTCCCAGGTGGGACAGTGCTGCGCCTGGTCCGCGTACTCCCACGAGTCCTTGACGAACGTGTGATACCAGGCCCGGACGGTGGTCCTCTCCGCCTCCAGCACGGCCTCCGCCTCCGCGGCCCGCTCGTTGGTGGCGATGATCTCCGCCACCAGTACATGCAGGTCCACGGTCTCGACCTCCGGGGTGTCCGGGACGGTCTCGACCTCCGCTACTTCCTGCTCGGCAATGCTCATGCCGATCTTCCTCTCTGTGGTGGGACGGGGTGACACGTTTGTCACCCCGGAATGTGGGCTGAATCTGGGCAGTCCTCAACCCAATAACTACATCTTACCATAGGCACACCGTGTGCACAAGAGGGCACACCCTGCGCTACGGCTAGGTGACATCCTTGTCACCCATCTCGCGGGCCTTTCGCGCCGCCCGTCGAACCACCCGGCGCACCTCTCGGCGGAACAGCCAGGCCCGGAAGCGGGCGCTGGCCGTGCCGATGCTGACCGCTGCGAAGCCGATGGCGACCACCTTCACCCAGCCAGGGCGGTCGAGTGAACTGACCCATGCGCCAACCGCGAAGCCAAGGCCGCCCGTCGCTGCCCAAGCCAGGAGGAAGGGCCACCTGCGGATGGCGATGACGACCCCGGTACCCGAACCGCCAGAAGAATCGGACGGTGGCTTCAATGAGGAGTCGTCCGGTCTGCCACCCGAGGGCGGCGACGACGAGGATGACGACGAGCCATTGGATGGTTTCTCCGTCATCTATGGTCACCGCCCCAAGCATGGCCGGGCCGCTACTCTGGGCTGCACCAACCATGCTGATTGAGAGGAACGCTCATGGGTTTTCGTTACGTCACGGTCCGCGCCTGGGTAGACGAGGGCGAGGACCAGGGTCCGGTTGACCCCGGCTACGGTCGCCCCATCGGCGGCCGACCTGACCAGGGCCTCCCCGGCTACGGACGACCGGACCAGGGACTTCCCGGCTACGGTCACCCGGACCAGGGACTTCCGGGTCGCCCGAACCGACCGGACCAGGGCCTGCCCGGCTATGGCCGTCCGGACCAGGGCCTTCCGGGTTCGGGTGGACGCCCGGACCAGGGCCTCCCCGGTGGTGGCTGGGGTGGACGCCCCGACCAGGGACTTCCCGGCAGCGGCGGTCGTCCCGATCAGGGTCTCCCCGGCTACGGGCACCCGGACCAGGGTCTCCCCGGTTATGGACGCCCCGACCAGGACCTCCCCTGGGGTCCCAATCGTCCCGACCAGGGTCTCCCCGGCGTCGGTGACCGACCGGACAACGACCTCCCCTGGGCTCCGGTCCGCCCCGGACAGGGACTCCCGGAGTTCGCTGCCCCCAAGGCGTACAACCTCCCCGACGAGCCCGAGGGCGCTCCGACTGGTGACGGAGAATGGGTCGCCGTCATCTACAACGACCAGGCCACCTGGACCTGGCTCCCCTCCGACGCCGGACTCGGCAAGCCGGAGGACCCCAACACCGGAGGCAATCCCGAGCCCGCCCCCGTCGTCTAGGTTCATCGCCCTTCTCCTCTCCTGGTGGCGTGCCGTGCTCGCTTTCGTCCGTGGCACGCCGCCAGAATCACCTCCAGGTGGGCGTCCAACCCACCTGAGGTGATGATCTCGACCAGAGGCACGACGCTCTTGGGGACCTGCATCGGCAGGTTCACCTCGACCGTTCGTGCCTCTGCGTCTACCTGGTCCTGAATCTGTAGTGCGAACCACGAGTGGTTGGACTTGGACTCGTGCCCCTTGATGAAGGTGCATTGGATAACGTGCGCCTGGTCTCGCCGGTAGATCGCACCGCACATCTCAGTCATGTCACCTCCTCCAACTTGATCGGCAGCCCTCGCTCCGCTGCGGTCTGGTACATCCAGACGATCAGCGGTACGTCGCCGTTAGGCACCAGCAGTTCCTCGGCAGTCCGCTCCCAGACCATCTCGTCCCAACCGGGGGCGGGCTGGTAGGTCAGGCGGTATCGCTTCACTTCCCGACCACCTCCACGGTGACCTTGATCTTGCGACCGAACGGCCAGTTCCGGCTGTTGCGCCAGCCTCGCGTCACCCCGTGCGGGACCTTGACGAAGATCGCCTCCGAGTAGTGGAAGAACGCCCCTCGCCGGTCAACCTCGGTGTAGGTGTCCCGGAACTGCTCGCGGTGCTGGAACGTCAGCGTCGCGGTGTGGATGGTGGTGCTTTTCACGGTGCTTCCTCTCTGTGGTGGGAGGGTGACAAGGTTGTCACCGCCAACTGCTGATCCGGGCACGACGGACCGCGGCCCGCCCTTCCTTGTTGATGAGGTTCGCCTCCTCCGTGCTGATGAGGTAGCCCTCCGGGTAGCGGTACGAGTTGCGGGTCGCGGACGAGAGGTACCCGTCACGACCCATGTGCCGGTCCCGCTCCGCGGTGCAGCGCAGGCACTCCACCGTCTCGACGTAGCAGGCCAGCGCCCCGTCCCAATGCGCCGTCCGATGGACCCACTGGTGGCCCATGTCCCGGCACTCCAGGTAGGGGGCCGGGAGTTGCTCGGCCACCGTCTCGGCTGCGACCACCGGCCGCAGCCTGCGGACCGCGCTCATCGCTTCCGTCCCTTCTGAGTGATCTCCGCACGCAACGTGGACTCCGCCTTGCCACAGTGGGCGCAGCGCAGGATGCGGTGGTGCATCGGGCCGGAGATGGCGAGGTGGTGGTGCGCGCCTCGCCGCTCCGGGCAGATGTGGTACTCCGGGTTGGTCGGGTCCGCGGCGACGTGGCTCATCGGGACGCCGCCGCCAGGTAGGACCGCGAGACGTTCTCGAACTGGTCGAGCAACGGGTTCCCGCGGGCAGGCCGCTCCGGGTCCTCCAGGATTTCGTCTTGCAACTCGTGCATCAGGTCACGCAGCAACGTGACCCGGCGAAGCGCGTGCCGCTTCACCACGGTCGTCGGTTCGGGGGCGGGTGTGGTCATGGCGTTCCTCTCTCGGGCGGTTCGTCGGGTCTTACGGGGTGACATTCTTGTCACCCACGTTCTCGTTCAGCGGGAACTCGATGGTCCAGTCACGACGGTCGCGCGCATACGAGAGCAGGAGGGCGGGGTCGCCCTCCTGCTCTGGTGCCACGCGGATGGTGCAGGTGAGCAACTCACCGAAGCCGTTGGCCGCACCCTGCACCTGCTCCGCGCCCTCGATCATGACCTGGAGCATCTCCAGCGGCAGCGTGATCCTCATGATCGGACCTCCAGCCGTTGGCCGAGGCCGGTCCCGAGGCCGACACCCTTGGCGTCGAAGCACTCGCCGCACATGTACGCCCACGGGCCGCGCTTGGTCTTGCCGTCGTAGGTGGCGGGCACGTCCGGCTGCCCGAGGTCGTACTTGTGGATGTCACACATGGGCAGCGCGTCCACGACCACGGAGACGAGGTCAGTCTCGACCTCGTCCTCGGCCTGGAGGGCGGCCATGTTCGAGAGCAGCGCGCCCACGGTCCACATCGGATGGGTGACAGGCTTGTCACCCTGGTCGTCGGTCATGCCGCCACCGCCCAGGTGTGAGCGGCGGTCGGGACGAGGGCCTTGGGGTCGTTGTCGTTCAGGTCGAACGTCATGAACGGCAGGTCCCAGCGCAGGTACAGCGGCTTGCTGCCGTAGTCCGCACGGCCGGTGCCCTCGCACCGGTAGCACTCCCACTCATCGGTGACCCGCACGGGCGGGTCGATGCGCTCATGGGTCTCGTAGTCCCAGGCCGACAGGTAGGTCCGGTGGCCCCGGCCCTCGCCCTTGCAGGTGCGGCACTTCCACACCTTCGGCTCGGTTTTGCCGTTGGTCAGCCAGGAGAACACGCGGCCCTTGCTGCGGAAGTGGCGGCCGGGGGCGAAGCGGTCGATGAACTGGAAGGTGCGCGCCGTGACCCAGCCCTCGTGGGCGATGGTCAGCGTGCCGTCCGCGCCGTAGATGACAACGTCGGTGTCGTAGTAGCGCAACGCCACGTCGCCCGCACCGTCGATGCGGGCTCGGCTGTTGCTGCCGATGGGGCGGTCGCATCCGCTGCGCCCCTTCTTGATCCAGGCAACCCAGTCCGCGTGGGTCCGCAGGCTGGTGGGGTGTGTGGTGCTCATGACTTCCTCTCATTTCCGGGTGACAGGTTTGTCACCCTGGGTGGTGGTGGGAGATGGGACTGTGACGGTGGGGGCTGGAACCCAGCCTTGCCCGGTGGGCCAGAGCAGCGCGACCGCATACTCCACGCCCGGCTTGCCGTGGCTCTTGATGTAGTTCACGCGCCCGGCCTCGGTCTTGTGGTCGCCTTCGAGGATGGCGTCGGGGGCCTGGTCGAAGTGCCCGGCGATGAAGGGCACCGCCATCCAGCGGGTCATGCGGCTGCCCCTTCCAGCGCGGGCACCTTAGGGGAGACGGTGGCCTCCGCCTCCCGACGCACCTGCTCCGCCTTCCACCACGGGATGTAGCGGCAGGCGTTGGTGTGCGTCGCCTGCCAGGCGAGGGCGGACTCGCACCACTTCCACTCGGCGCGGCACGACGGGCACGCTGCGTAGAAGTTGGTCTCGTACTGGCGGTACCGATCCTCGGTGCGCTTCTGCATTTCTCTGCTCCTGTCGAGAGACGCCGAAAGGCGGGGTGACATGGTTGTCACCCCGCCTTTCGTGGGTTGGGTCAGACCGCGGCCGGGGCCTCGGTCTGGGTGGCCTTGGCCGCCTGCTTGCGCGGGGGCTTCGGCTTCGGGGTCTCGACCACGGGGGTCTCGCCCTTGAGTTCCGCGATGGTGGCCGCGATCTCCGCGTCCACGTCCGCCTTGCCCACGGGGTTGGCCTCGGCCGTGGCCTGGGCCTTCTCCGCCCGCTTGGCCTCCGCCTTGGTGGGCGGCTTGGTGGCCTTGGTGCCCTCGCCGGGCTTGACCTGCGAGGCCGCGCCCTTGGACGTGGCCGTCTTGCGGGGGACGGGCGGCTTCTTGAACGCGGTCTGGAGTTGGCGGTCCGCCGCCACCATCCCGGCCATGAGGTCCCGCTTGGCGAGCGCGGTGCTCGCACCGCGGCCCGTGTGGGTGGCCCGCTGGACCGCCTCGGAGACGGTCTTCGGGTCACCGAGGGTGCGGTCGTGGGTCGCGCCCCAGACGATGTGCTCGCCCTGGAACTCGGCCTCGAAGAACCACAGGAAGCGCGGCTCCAGGAAGGCGTTGATGAGGGTGGCGTTGCCGCCCTCCATCGACGGGGGCACGGCGTCCTGCGCCTCCCGCTTGCGCTCGTCCCCGGTGGACGCCGGACGGGCGACCTTGCCGGGGTTGTAGGTCAGCGGGGTGACCTGCTTGGTGGCGGCCCGCTTGACGGGGGCCTTGGGGGTGCTGGTCGCCTTGGCGACGGTGGTGCTGGTCATGCTCGTTTCCTCTCGGGGTGAGGGTGACATGGTTGTCACCCTCGGTGGTGGTTCAGCCTTGAGACGGTTCTCTGACTGATGAATACATACTACCACAACCACACCGTGTGCACAAGTCAGCACATTTCCAGTGGTAGTGGGTACTGCGGCAACTGCGGCAAATGCCGCAGTTGGAAACTGCGGCACCGCAGTTACTTCGGTCGGACCCATGTCCTGATCCTGGGTGACATGCTTGTCACCCAGGCCCACCCCCTGGGCTTCTTGCTTGCCTCAGGGGGTGGGTCTGCATCTTGCGGGGGCGCATCCTGGATGAGGCTGCGTTCAATGACCGCGTCCTGCGGCCGGTGTCTGGCGAGCAGGCGACGGACGTGACGGCGGGACACCTCCCGGTCCCGGTTGATCTGCCACGACACGCCGGGGTCGAGGGGTTCGAGCGGGGTCACTCGCCCTTGACGTGGGCCTGCGCCGTAGTCCACACGTCGAGGGTGAACGCCTCGTCGGCCGCCTCCTCGTAGGCCGTGCAGACCTCGTCCGCGACCATGTCCCACTCGCCGTCAGGGACTTCGAGGACAGCCCGGAGGGTGTCCGGGGTGGGTGAGTCGGAGTGCTCCCCGCTCAGCCAGGACGGGGACGGGATGAGGTCGTGCAAGGCCGGGTCGCCGGTCTCGTACATCTCCACGACCTGTCGGTACAGGGACATCTCGGTGTTCCCGTCGAAGGCCCAGGACGCCGCGGTCTTGCCGCGCTCCCTGCCCATCTCGGCTGCCCGCTCGGTGATGGTGGTGGTGCTATCGGACATGGTTGTCCCTCTCTGTGGTGGTTCACCGGGTGACATGTTTGTCACCCTGCTGCCCCGGCTGGAACCGGGGAAGTTGATTGACCGCTCAGTGCGGTCGCAGCGCCCGCAGGAACGGGAGCACGGCGTCCCTGGACTCGGTGCTGATGGACAGCAGATCGCAGGTGAGTTCGACAATGGCGCGGTCGTACTCCTCGTTCTCGCCCTCGTCGGACACCAACTCGGAGGCTGCGCGGATGACGTGGGCGAAGGTGATGTTGTCCATCACGCACCGCCCTGCTCGACGTGGTCGAACCAGTTGCCCGCCAGGTCGGGGCGCTCCGGCTTGCGGTGCTGCGGGTGGTCGAGCGCAGCGGCGTGGTCACGCACCGCCAACTCGGCCACGATCTGGTCGTAGGCCGGGTGCAGTTCGACGGTCCACTCGTAGCCCTTGAGGCGGTCGAGGAACTCGACCGCGTTATACAACTCGGCGTACTGGACGGTCACGATGCCCGAGCCCTGGTCACTGGCGATGCGCTCCGCGAGGCGGAGGCAGTAGGCGATGTCCATGCCCCCGGTGACAGGCTTGTCACCCTGGCCGTAGTTGCTCAGGTGGTCCGCCAGTTCCGGGTCCGCGGAGACCGCGACGACGTAGGTCTTGCGGGTGGTCCAGGCGTGGGGCGGGAAGCCACCGCTCTTGATCCAGTCGTCAAGCGCCTGGAAGTGAGCAGCGAACTCCATCTGCTCCTGCGGGTCGAGTGGACTGTCATTGCTCATGACCTGGGCGGCGAGCCGGGCCAGTTCCTTGTGGGCCTCGTTGGGGTCCATGTTGGGTGGTGCCTCTCTGTGGTGGGTTTGTTGGGTGACATGCTTGTCACCCTCATCTTCAATGACCGCTGGGTGTGGGCAGGGTGCGTTTTCATTGACCGTCGCGGCGGCGAGGGCCGCGTCCGGTCCGCGCCGTCATAGGTCGTCGTCGCGCATCCGTCGCCACGCACGGGCGAGGTGCATCCCGTACTGCACGCACGCCCACAGGAGGACCGTGAGCACGATGATGGCCGGGGCCGACCGGTCGAGGTAGATGGCCGGGCCAGGGTCGAACGACACGGGGCCGGGTGACAGGTTTGTCACCCGGCCCACCGCCCTGCCTTGCCCTTGCGGGTGTAGCGGGTGCGGTCACGGTGAGGCTGCGCCCTTGACCCCTGGCGCAACTCCCGCAGGCCAGCAGCAAGCGCGGGGTTGGGGACCCCGCGCTTGCGGGCCGCGGTCACGGCTCGACCCCTTCCGCGTCGAGGACGACGGGGATGAGGTCGATGAACGTGCAGGTGACGCAGGTGCAGTCGTCAGTGCAGTCCGCTATCGACGCGAGCAGCGCGTTGAACCGCTCGCTGTCGATAGCGAAGGGATCGGTGGACATGGACATGATGGCCCCCTTTCATGGGACGGGTGTTGGGTGACATGGTTGTCACCCAACACAACGGAGTATGCCAGAACCACACCGTGTGCACAACTTAGCCTTGCGCACGGGTGGCCCACGCATGACGCCACAGGGCGCGGCGGGACCACGAGCGGGCACCGGTCCCGCCACGCGCCCCATCCCACCGACAGGCGGGATGGGGCGGGCGACGGTGCACACGGCGGGCAGGGGTCACCGGGCCTGTGCCTTGGGTGCGAACCACGGACCCTGGCGACGCAGGATCAGCAGGTTGTCGCGCACGATGGCGCGGCCCGACTGCGGCTTGAGCGGGCGACGGGTGACAGACCTGTCACCCTGCTTGGGCCGTGCCCAGAACCAGACCGGCTGGTTGTGCACGATGAGCGTGTCGCCCTCGCGGGTGACGCGCTCCCACTCCCCGCCCGCATGGGCGTGGGCGATGTGCAGCGTGGGCGCGGGCAGGTCCCGCCACTCGTTGGGCAGGCCACGCCGCCACGCGGCGGACTTGCGCAGGAGGGCGACGGGCACCGTGACCATGACGGGCGAGGGCACGACGGGCACCCGCCGCACCGTGACGGGGAACGCGGGCCGCTTGACCCCACGCAGGGTGACAGGCTTGTCACCCTGCGTGCGACGGACGGCGGTCATCGGCCGACACCGTGCGGGTTGGCGGCCCCGTGGGCGCGCTCCCACTCGGTCATCCGCTTGAGCAGGTTGGCGCGACGGTGCGCGCCCAACTGCGTGTAGAGCGTGGACACGATGCGGTCCGCGTAGTCCGCGCCCGAGGGCTTGGTCACGGCGGCTGCGTCCGTCTCGTTGACGGCGTGCGCGACGAGCGCACGGACGTTGGTCAGGGACAGGTGTTGCAGGGTGGTGCGGGCCATGATGGCCGTCCTCTCGGTGGTGGTGGTGCGGAGGGTGACAGGTTTGTCACCCTCCGCAGATTGGTGGGACCGGATCACATGGGCGTCCGGATCATGAGCATGACGAGCATGATCGTCAGGGTGACGAGCACGGCGGCGAAGCACGCGCCCGTCACGACGAGCAGCCACGCGCCCACGACACGCGGCCGGGGCGGGCGGATGGCGCGCCGCCGCCGCCGCACGGGGGCGGCGGCGGCGGGGCGGGCGGGCGTGGCCCGCTTGCGGGCGGGGGCGGTGGTCATGCCGTCACCGCACGGGCGGCGATGGCGGACGCCGCGCGGTCCGCGTCGGTCGGGTACCAGCCGCGCAGGATGCACGTCGCGCCACGGGTGACGAGCGTGTCGAGCACGGTGCCGATGTCGGCCGGGGTGGCGGCGTCACGGATGGCGGTGCCATCGGCAAGGTAGACGGTGAAGTGGAGCAGGGTCGGGCGGGTGGAGCGGGCGACGACAGCCATGATGGCCGTTCCTCTCGGTGGTGGGAGCAGGGTGACAAGGTTGTCACCCCCGTTCAACTGGCTGGCAGATGAACTACGTTCATCATACCACATCCACACCGTGTGCACAAGTCGGCACAATTGTCAAGTCGGTTGGTTGACCGGCTCAATGACCGGCTCAATGACCGGGGCCGGGCCGCGTCACGCCGCGCCGTGACGCGCCGTGCGCCGCGTCGCGCGCCCCGTGCGAGGGGGGTCCGGCTCGGCGGCAGGGTGACAAGGTTGTCACCCTGGCCGACGTTGGTTGATTGATTGACCGCGCGCCGCGCCGCGCCGCATCCGGTCCGCGCCGCGCCGTGCGCCGCGTCACGTCACGCGCGCCGCGCGCCGCGTCGCGCGGCCCCACAGGGAACACGGACTCGGCCCCTCAACCCTCAACCTCAACCTGAGGTAGAGGTGACAGGCTTGTCACCCTGGCCCTGTCACCCTGGCCGCCGACGCCCTGGCCCTGTGCGGCCCGTGTGGGGCCGCCGACGCCCTGGCCCTTGCCCGGACACGGCCCCGACGCCCCGACGCCCTGGCGGCCCGTGTGGGGCCGCCCTGGCCCTGGCCCTGGCCGACGGCCCCGACGGCCCCGACGGGCAGGGTGTGGCCGTGGTGGGCCGACTTGTGCACAGGGTGTGGCACCGGTAATGTCTGTGGTGTTGGTCCGGATGGTCCGGGCCGCACCGTCTCGAAAGGACACGCCACCATGGCAAGCAAGACTCTCGTTCCGACGGCCGACACGGCCGTCATCCCGTCCGCCATCCTGACCGCCAGTGAGGCGGCGGCGGCGGACACGGCCACCCTGCCCGAGCGGCAGGCGGCGGCGTGGCAGACGTTCGCCACCCTGCCCGACACGGCCACCACGGCCGACCGTGTGGCGGCCCTGACCGCAGCGTGGAACGTCGGGGCCGACATCGTGGCCGCCGACACCGTGACCGACTTGATGGCGGGCCTTGACCGGGCAACCGACATCTGGCGTCACTCGGCCCGTGTGGTGGAGGCCCTGTCACGTCAGGGCCTGACCATTCCGGCCATCGGCGCCATCGTCGGCCTGCCCGACGCGGCGGCCCGTAACAACGACGGCAAGCGCATCGTCCGGATGGTCCGGGCCTGGCGTCTGGCCCTGGCCGGTTCCGACACGGGCAAGTCGGGCAACGTCATCCGGCCGTACATCGTCCTGGGCAACGTCATCCAAGACGGCCAGATGGCCGACGCGGCGGCGGCCCTCAAGTCGGGCAAGGGCCCGTCGGCCGTCCTGGCCGACATCAAGGGTGCCCGTGCCATCTCGGTCAAGGACACGGGCACGCCCCGTGTCGGTGGCAAGGGCAAGGGCAAGGGCAAGACGGCCGACGCCCCGACCGACGCCGCTAGCGGCGTGGCCGTCGGCCCCGACGCCCTGGCCGCTGTCACGGCCGACACCCTGGCCGGTATGACCGACGCGGGCCTGACCGCCCTGGCGGTCAAGGTGGCCCGTGCCCTGCGGGGTCGCACCCTGGCCGACCGTGAGGCGGCCGACGCCCTGGCGTCGGTCCTGGCCGACACCGTCGCCCACATCTCGCCCGTGGAAGGCGAGTGAAGACGGGCCGGGCCGCCGCCACCCTGGCGGCGGCCCCGCTCGGCCGGGCCGCACTAGCGGGACTCACCCTGGCGGCCCTGGCCCTGGCGGCCCTGGCCCTGTGGGCCGTCGCCCTGGCCGGGCCGTTGCCCGTCGGCCACGATGTCAGGGTGGCCGCGTGGCAGGCGGCCCGCAGCGGGGCCGCCGACTGTGCGGTCAGTCTGTACGGGCCGACCGAATCCGACGCCGCCGACGTTGCAGCGTGCACCGACGCCGCCATCGTCCGGGCCGCCGCCGCCGCAGGGCACACCCTGCCCTGACACTGACCGGGCCGCCGCGCGTCCGGCCGACCCCCCACCACGGGGGGTCGGCCGCGACACGCCGGGGGGGTACGCTCACCGTTTCTCTGCATCCTTGCAGGTCAGGGGTTTGCCGTCCCCCATTAAATACCACGCCGGGGGGCTTCTAGTTCGGGTAGAAGTGTGGCCTGGGTGACAAACCTGTCACCCAATATTTTTTGGGGACTCACCCTTCCTGAGCCCGTCGAGGGACCTGCTGGGTGTAGCACAAGAATCCGCTGGGCGGCCTTCGCGTGCGTATAGATGTGGCACAAGTATGGGTGTAGCGTCGTTGTTGTGCCACGGAAACCGCTGCCCGTAGATGAGGCCCTTTCGCAGACCGTTCGAGCCCGTGTGACCCAGGCTGAGGCTGACCGGCTGGAGGCGTATGCCACCCGTCGAGGGGTCACCAAAGGGGAGGCGCTGAGGGACGCGCTGGCGATGCTGTCGGTGGTCACGGGGCCGGTGGACGAGGCTCCCCCGGACTGGCGGATAGCGGCGCAGGATGCCTACGAGCGCCTCGGTGGTGTCCCCGCGTCCCGGCCCACCGTCGCGGACCTCGGCGGGCCGGTGACCGAACTCATGCCCGGTCAGGTGTCCCTGGCCCCTTCGCGTGCAGAGCGGCACCTGCACAAGTTCGTCCAGGTCCCGACCACCGAGTATTTCGTCGGCGGGGTCAAGCAGGCCCACTTCGAGTGCGCCTGCGGAGCGTCCAAGTCGGACCGGGTCCGGGCATGACCTGCTCCCAGTACGACCTCGTCATCGCGCTGAACGAGACGGCGGTGGCCCTGGGCTGGCGACCCACCCAGGCGGACACCGGACCCAAGCAGGCCACAGTGACCTATGTGACCGAGAAGGAGTACCAGAAGCACTGGTACCGCAAGCCGAAGAAGCAGCAGCAGGAGCCGGGGCCGGGGACATGACCAAGGGCGAGCAGGACCACTACCGGACCCAGATGAACCTGCTGCACGAGCGGGTCGTCACGGCGATGCAGGACATGGACATGCTGATCGCGGAGGCGCAGGTCCGCGGGGCCGACATGCTCACCATCAGCGCCATGCAGACGACCCGCGACATCACCCGGCTGGTGGCCCGTGGCGACAACTGAGATTGAGGCCCAGAAGCCGAGGCACACCCTCGGCTGCGTGAACTGGGGGCGGCTGGTGAAGACGAAGTGGTGTCCGTGGTGTGGGAGGGCGATGTGGTGATCGAGGCGGAGTGGCTGGGCGGACCCAACGACGGCGACGTGCTGGCGCTGCCGGACGACACCCACGAGGTGCCGACGCTGCACCCCGGCAAGCCCTTCGACTGGGTGAAGGAGAATACCGAGTTCGCCATGACCGAGGTCGAGGTGCGCAGCCACCAGGTGGTTCGCCGCAACGGCAAGTGGTACATCGTCTGGTGAGGTGGAGTGGGCGTGTAGCGACGCCCCGTTCTTGAGCCCCCAGCAAGATTCAGTCCTCAGCCCCCGGAGGGGCGTCACCTGCCTTGCTGTTCGGCTGCACGTTTAGGGAACCTGCCCTGGTACCTGCCGGGAGCCTCCACCACCGCCACCTGACCACGTCCCGCTCTGGTGGGCAACGCATTTATGGGTGACACTTGCGCCATGCGCGGACGACCCCCACTCCCCGAGGCCGACAGGCGGGTCAAGATGTCGATTCGCGTGCGCCCATCCTTCAAGAGCCAGTTTGTCGCCGCAGCCGCACAACGGGGCCTGACCCCCGCAGCGGCCCACCGCGAGGCCATGAAGACCTGGGTGACAAAGATGTCACCCGAGGTGGAGGAAGCCTGATGCCCGACGCACCCGTAGTCCCGTTCGGTGAGGACGAGGACCCCCAGGACGCCCGCCTGCAAGACCTGCCGTTCGAGGGCAGCGCGAAGCGGGCCGAGGCTGCGGTGGCGCTGCGCCTGGCCGGAGCCACCTACCCGGAGATCGCGGGCACCTGCGGCTACACCGACGCCTTCCACGCCCGCCAGGCCGTCGAACGGGTCCTGGCCGCATCGGTGGGCGAGGACGGGCGCGACCAGTTGCGCGCCGTCGAGGGCAAGCGACTGGAGCGGCTGCTGCGCTCCACCTGGAAGCGGGCCACCGACCCCGGCGACACCGAGCACCTGGCCTACGTCCGGGCCGCGCTCGCCCTCATCGACCGGCACGTCCGCCTGTTCGGGCTCGACGCCCCGCAGCAGATGGTCGTGTACTCACCCGCCCAGGGTGAGATCGAAGCCTGGGTCGCCGGGATGGCCCGCACCGTCGTCGCAGACCTGCCCGCCGAGGCCGACATCATCGGCTCGGTCATCTACGAGCCGGAGGAGACCGAGGCGGACACCCTGGAGCGCGACGAGGACGGGTTCGCCTACCTGCCGGAGGAGCCCGATGCCGAGCGCGAAGCAACAGGCTGAGCGGGCCACCGCCAAGGCCGCCCACGAGGCCCACTGGAAGGGCAACGTCATGGCCGCCGTCCAGGCGCGGCCCCAGGACGCCTCCGAAGGGCAGGTCAACCTGCTGGTCATCGTGTTCCCGGCGTTCAACCGTCACCTGGACGCCGCAGCACTGACCCGGCATGTCACCCGCTCGTCATACGTTCGGCGGGCGCTGTCGGTGGCGATGGCCCACGACCTGCACCTGCCGGTCGGCACGTTCCTGCGCCACACCATCTCCCCCGACGCCCGCTGGGACTCCGAGCGCAAGCGCGGGATCGACGGGCGCTTCATCTCCCGGCGCGACGACGGCACCGGCATCCAACAGTGGTGCCCGCACCCCGGCTGTCAGGGAGACCACCTGTGATCCGCTACCACACGGCCATTGAGCCGCTGCTGACCCCGGTGGACACGGTCACCCCGGACCCGCGCAACGCCAACAACGGCGACGTGGACGCGATCATCGCCAGCATCATCGTCAACGGCTGCTACCGGCCCATCTATGCGTCGTCGCTGACCCGAGAGATCGTCGCCGGGCATCACCTCTATGCCGCGCTGCTGGAGATGGGCGCAGGGGTCATCCCGGTCCAGTGGATCGACGGGGACCGCGAACAGGCCACTCGAATCCTGTTGGCGGACAACGAGATTGCCCGACTGGCGAAGATGGACTACGGGCTGCTGGTTGAACTGCTGGACAACCTGGCCGAGACCGAGAAGGGCCTGGCCGGAACGGGGTTCACGGCTGACCGGCACGACGAGTTGCGTCTCCTGGCCCTGGACCGGGGCGGGTTCCATCTGCCCGAGATCGAGCCGGACCCGATGCCGCACCGCTGCCCCGAGTGCCAGCACGAGTGGTTCGGTCCCTGCACCCAGGACACGGAGGTATAACTCAATGTTTGACTTGGGCACACCGGGTGCACACTTGAGTTATGAAGGTCCGGTACACCGTCCCCTGCGAGAAGTGCAAGGCCCCCGTGCCTGTCGGCACGCAGGGCGTTCGTCTGTACGGGCGCATCTGGCACCTGGCCTGCGCGGAGGCGTGGAAGCACCGGTACGAGACCACCGCTGCGTGAACCGATGAGCGCGGCCGAGGCGTTCGACCCGGACGCCTACAAACGGTGGAACCCGAACGCCCAGGAGAAGGCGGCTGAGGCGCTGCGCAAGGTGCAGGAGGGTGCCTGGCGGCCCTTCTTCTGCACCCGGCACGGCTGCGACGGTCGGCCCCACGACCAGTGGGCCTGGCCGCACGCCCGCGACGACCAGCATCCGCCGCTCGGTGACTGGCTCACCTGGCTGCTGCGCGGTGGCCGAGGGTCCGGCAAGACGCGGACCGGCAGCGAGTGGACCCACCGCCGCACCAAGGTCAGCCCACGGATAGCCCTGGTCGCTCCCACCGGACCAGACGCCCGCGACATCATGCTCGAAGGCGAGTCCGGCCTGCTGGCGACCGCCCCGCCCGGAGGTCTGCCCCAATGGGAGCCCTCCAAGCGTAAGGTCACCTGGCCCAACGGCTGCATAGGTTCCGTGTACTCCGGTGAGGAGCCGGACCGTCTGCGAGGCCCCGAGCACTACGACGCCTGGGTCGATGAGCCCGCTCACACCGACCTCATCGAGCCAGTGTGGGACAACCTGGTCCTCGGCCTGCGGCTCGGTCAACACCCGCGCATCTGCGCCACCACCACGCCGAAGCCGAGCAAGTGGATGCGCGACCTGGTCCGCGACCCGACCACCGTCAGCGTCGTCACCACCACCTACGCCAACCTGGAGAACCTGGCCCCGTCCTGGCGGCGCACCGTCCTGGCCCGGTACGAGGGGACTCGCAAGGGACGCCAGGAGTTGCTGGGCGAACTCCTCGAAGATGTCGAGGGCGCGATGTGGAGCGCCGAGATGATCGACCTGAACCGGGTGACAGACTTGTCACCCCTGGCTCGGGTCGTCGTCGCCGTTGACCCGGCAGGGACGGCCACCCGGCGTTCCGACGAGACCGGCATCATCGTCGCGGGCAAGGGCGAGGACGGCGACTACTACGTCATGGAGGACCGGTCCGGCCGCTACACCCCGCAGGGCTGGGCCACCCGGACGGTCGGCGCGTTCGACGTGTACGAGGCCGACAAGGTAGTCATCGAGAAGAACTACGGTGGCGACATGGTGCGCACGACCCTGGAGTCCGTGCGCCCGTTCCTGCCGATCACCGAGGTCACCTCTCGGCGCGGGAAGGCGCTGCGCGCAGACCCCATCGTGGCCCTCTACGAGCAGGGCAAGGTGCATCACGTCGGAGTGCTCAACGAGTTGGAGGACCAGATGACGACGTGGGTCGTAGGCGACTCATCCCCGGACCGCGTCGATGCGCTGGTGCACGCGCTGACCCACCTGTCCGGCGCACATGGACCGTCCGAGATTGCCACTCCGGACAGCCTGGGCTGGCGGCTGTGACCCTCCTGGCCCCGCCCGACCTGAACACCTACTTCTACCTGACCCTGGCCGCGATCACCCTCGTCCTCTCGGCCGGACGCCTCACCCGCGTCGTCGTCGCGGAGGACTACCCGCCCTCGATCCGGCTGCGGATGTGGTGGGACAAGGTGACCCACGACGGGCCGTGGAGCAAGTTGGCCCACTGTCCGTGGTGCTTCGGTCCGTGGATCACCCTGGTCCTGATGGTCTGGGCGGTACTGTCCAACCTGCACTGGACCTGGTGGGCCTTCAACGGCTGGATGGCGCTGTCCTACGCGACATCGTGGGTCGTGTTCCATGACGAGGACGGTGGCCCTGAGGAGTAGTGGCTGTCACACTGACGAGCAGCCACCGGTCAAGAGGAGTGCCGTTCGATGCCGCGCATGTCTGGTCGGGCCGTAGTCCAAGCCGCTCCCACTGTTGTCACCGCGTCCGCCGCGCGCTATCCCGATCAGGCGCAACGCCTTCCGGTCAACGCCGGATCGAGCGGTTGGCAGGCTGAGGCGTGGCGCTTCTACGACATCATCGGAGAACTGCGGTACATCGCCAACTACGTCGGCAACATCCTGTCCCGAGCCCGCTTCGAGGTGGAGCAGGTACAGGGGCCGAACGGCACGCTGCTACCGAACGGCCCGAAGGTCGTCACCATCGGTCCGGCCGTCGATGCGCTCGGTCTGCTCACCGCCCAGGACTCCTCGGAGGAGGCGATCCTCAAGGCGTTCGGCATCCACCTGACCATCGCCGGGGAGTGTTACCTCATCGGCCTGGAGGAGTCCACGGGCGACGAGTGGGGCGTCTACGGGGTCACCGAGGTTGACCACACCGGCAGCGGCGAGAACGTGAAGTGGTCGCTCAAAGAGGAGAACGGGCAGCGGCGGGAGTTGGACGACGCCGTCGTCATCCGGGTCTGGCGACCACACCCGCGCAACCACCTGCTGGCCGACTCACCGGTCCGCTCGGTCCTGCCGATCCTGAGCGAGATCGAGTACCTGACCCGGCACATCTTCGCCCAGGTGCAGTCCCGCCTCGCGGGTGCGGGCATCCTCGAACTGGCGCAGGGCATGACGTTCCCGGTGGTCCCCGGAACGGAGGGGCTCGCCACCGCCGACCAGTTCATGCAGATGCTCGGGGACGCGATGATCCGCCCGATCAAGGACCCGTCCTCGCCCGCCTCCATCGTCCCCATCGTCGTGACATCGCCCGACGAGTTGATCGGGAAGATGAACCACACGACCTTCTGGTCGCCGCTGGACGAGCACGCCGTCGAACTGCGCACCGAGGCGATCCGCCGACTGGCCCTCGGCATGGAGATACCGCCAGAGATCATGCTCGGCCAGGGCGACGTGAACCACTGGTCGGGCTGGCTGATTGATGAGAGCGCGATCAAGGCGCACATCGAGCCGCTGCTGGGCATCGTCACCAACGCGATCACGGTCAAGTACATCCGCAACGCGACCGACTCGGACATGTGGCGCATCGTCGCCAACACCGCCCAGATGCGGTTGCGGCCGGACCGCAGCAAGGAGGCCCTGGAGTTGTACGACCGGGGCGAGTTGGACGGTGAGGCGCTGCGCCGGGAGACCGGCTTTGACGAGGACGACGCCCCGACCACCGAGGAGTACAAGACCTGGCTGGTGCGCAAGGTGGCCGGAGGCTCGGCCACCCCGGAGCAGGTCGGCGCTGCGCTGCGCCTGCTGGGCGTGGACCTCGGCGTGACCGGCGAGGTGTCCCGCGAGGCCCGGCCGGACCGCTCGCTGGACGAGCACCCGGCCCGCGACATGCCCAACCCGGAGGAGTCCGAGACCGGCCAGGACGTGGCCCCCGACCTGGCGGCGGCGTCGGAGGTTCTCGTCTTCCGTGCGCTTGAACGCGCGGGCAACAAGATGCGCTCCGTCTACGGGGTCCGCCCACCCGGCGTCACCGCCGCCGACGTGTACCGGTACATCCCGGTGCGCAACGGCGACATCGACCGCTTCATGGAGGACGCCTGGAGTTGTCTGCCTCAGGCAATGCACCGGTTCACCTGCGACCAGGAGCGGGTCAAGAACGCGCTCGACTCGTACACCCGGAGCCTGCTGGTGACCCAGGGCGAGCACGACTACGAGAAGATGCGGACCTTCCTCGCCGCGGCGTCATGACCATCGACCTGGCCGCGTTCGCTGCTGCGCGTCGCCCGGTCCAGGACCGTGGGGCCAACGCGCTGGAGGGCTCGGTTCGGTGGGCGCTGCACCGCAAGCGCCGGAACGTGACGGCGTGGGCGGGCACCCTGGTCAACGCGGCCGAGCGCCTGATGCGCCGCGTCTACCGGCGCGAGTCCGGGAAGATGACCAGCAACGACTTCCGTGACGACGTGCAGAAGTTCCGCACCAAGGCTCGTGAGGCGCTGGAGAAGACCAGTGGCCTGACCGACGAGAACTTCGAGTCCCGCGTCGAGATGATCGCCCGCTGGCTGTCCAACGCGGCGATCAACGCCGGGGCCGAGGCGGCGGGCCTGGAGGTGCACCGCGACCCGACGAAGCCGTCGATGCAGAAGACCTGGATCACCATGCACGACGACCGGGTCCGCACCTCGCACCGTGAGGTGGACGGGATCACCGTGCCCATCCAGGACAAGTTCGTCGTTGACGGGTACCGGATGGAACTGCCCGGCGACCCCAGCGCACCGCCCGCACAGATCATCAACTGCCGTTGTGTCATCGCCATCTCGGCTGCGACCCTGGCTGCGTCTGCGAATGAAGGAGTCACCATGACCGCGACTGCGACCAAGCCCGAGGTCCTGCCGGACGAGGACCTGTCGGACGAGGGTGACAACCTTGTCACCGACGAGGACGCCGCCATTCCCTGGCACGGCGTCCTCGCCCCTGAGGACGTGATGAGCGGCGACGGCCGGAAGTTCGGCAAGGACGCGCTCCGCTGGCGGGACCTGCCGCTGCCCCTGTCCTGGCAGAAGGTGACCGCGCCGGGCCACGACGGCGGGGTCGTCGTCGGCCGCATTGACGAGGTCTGGCGCGACGGCAACCTCATCAAGGCGTCGGGCGTCTTCTTCCCCGGCCAGGACGAGGCGGACGAAGCCATCGGCCTCATCGCGGACGGCGGCATCCGTGGCGTCAGCGTGGACGTGGACGACGCGAGCATGGAACTCCAGAACCGCTCGGGCGGGGACTGGAGCGAAGGCGACGACCCGCAGGACGCGGTCACCGTGTTCCCGGACGGCCGGGTCTGCGGCGCGACCCTGTGCGCGATCCCCGCGTTCGCTGAGGCGTTCGTCGGCCTGGGCGAGTGGCCCGCCGAGGGCGAGGAGGACAAGTCCCTGACCGCCTCGTGCAACTGCGAGATGGCGATAGACGAGGGCACCTGGGACGGGTCGGCCAGCAACTACACCGACGAGCAGTATTTCAAGGCGACCATCGTGCATCTGGTGGACGACGGCCCGGACAAGTTGAAGAAGTCCAACAACAAGTTGCCGATCCTCACCCCGGACGGGAAGTTGAGCCGGGCCGGTGTGCACGCCGCAGCCGGACGGCTCGGCAGTACCGACGCTCCCCCGGAGAAGATCAGCCAGGCCAAGGCGGCGCTGCGCGGGGCCTACGACGAACTCGGTGAGGACCCGCCCGAGAACATCGCGGCGACCAATGACGACATGGACGAGTTCGCGGTCAAGACCGAGGACGGACCGGGCTGGTTGACCCACCCGGTGGACACCGAGCGCCTGCGGCGTTACTGGACCCGTGGCAAGGGCGCGGCCAAGATTCGCTGGGGAACGCCGGGTGACTTCAACCGGTGCCGCAGCCAACTGGCGAAGTACGTCAAGGCCCAGTACCTCAACGGTTACTGCGCCAACCGTCACTACGACGCGACGGGGTACTGGCCCGGCCGCGCGCCGAGCGAGGGCGGCAGCGGGAACCGGGGGCGGCGGGGACGCCACTCCGGCGCGACTGTGGACCTCAGCCCAGCGGTCACCCTCGTCGCCTCCGCCCGTCCGACCATCTCGGCCCGCTACTTCGACAACCCCCACCTGACCGAGCCGACCCCGGTGACCATCACCGAGGATGACCGCATCTTCGGGCACCTGGCCGCGTGGGGCACCTGCCACATCGGCATCAAGGGCACCTGCGTCACCCCACCGTTCAGCGGGAGCAACTACGCCCACTTCCGTACCGGAGCGGTCCACACAGACGAGGGAGACATCGCGGTAGGCCACGTCACCCTCGGCACAGGACATGCCGGTCCACGCTTGTCGGCTGCCGCGACGGCGGCGCACTACGACAACACCGCGACGGTCGCTGCTGATGTCGTCGCGGGTGAGGACGCGCATGGCATCTGGATCAGCGGTCGTGTACGGGATCACCTCTCGGATGAGGACCGTCATGCCCTTGCCGCAGCCCCGCTCTCCGGTGACTGGCGCGAGGTTGCCGGAGGGCTGGAGATGGTCGCCGCCCTCTGCGTCAACGTCCCCGGCTTCCTGGTCCCGCGCACCCAACTGGCCGCTTCCGGTGGCGAGCAGATCAGCCTGGTCGCGGCAGGCATCGTGGACCGGGCTCCGCACGTCGTCTCCGGCCTCGACATCAGCGCAGCGGTCATGGCTGCGGTGGACGAGATCGAGACGCGGAACGCGCGACGCAGGATGATGGCGTTGCGTGCAGAGGCCGGGCTCGACCCGAAGACCCGGATGGCCCGGCTACGGAAGGAAGTTGTCTGATGGCCTGCGGATGCAGCGGCGGCAACAAGAACGCGGACGGCACCCCCAAGGAGTTCGTCTTCACCAACCCGCGCGGTGAGCAGAAGACCTACCGCACCGAGATGGAGGCGAAGGCCGCCCAGATTCGGGCTGGTGGAGGGACCTACAAGACGAAGTAGTGGTGGGTGACAGACTTGTCACCCTGCTCGTCACACCACGGCAAAGTACGCACCCAGCACGCGATATAGCGGCAGAGAACCGGGACATGGGACCGGACGCCTGTGGGAGAGCAAACAGCAGGGCCGTTGCCAAGAGCAACGGCCCTGCTCTACTCTCCGAACAGATGTCGCCCGCGGCCCAGCCGTAGCGAGTTCTCCCAGCGCCAAGCGCGGAGTGTCAGTTCAACCTCCCCGTCCGCTTGCTCTGTCAGGAGATACCGACATGGCCGACTTCTCCGTTGTCGAGGACCTCAGCGCCTACGACGCCGAGGCACTCGCCGCCAAGATCACCGAGGGCGAAGACGCCCTCAATGCGCTGCTTGATCTCGCTTCCCCCACCGATGACGACGTGGCCGCCGCCGAGCGGATCGTCGCCTCGCTGCGCATCCTGCGCGACGAGCAGGAGGGCCGCGAGACCGCAGCCACCACCCGCGTCTCCCGGATGGCCGCCGTTCGTGAGGCCGCCTCCGTCCAGCCGAAGGCCACCGTGCCCGAGCCTGAGCCCGTGCCCGACCCGGCCCCCGAGCCGGAGCCGACGCCCACCCCCGAGCCGGTCGCCAAGTCCGAGCCCGCCACCGTCCCGGCCGCGAGCACCGGCATCGCCACGCTCTCGCGTCGCGTCGCCCTCCCCGTCGTCCCTGAGACGCCAGCCGCCCAGAGCATCGTCATCACCGCCTCGGCGGACGTGCCGGGCTACTCGGTCGGCCAGGTCATGGGCGACTGGGACAACCTCACGGACGGCTTCCTGAACAAGGCCCGTGCCTTCCCCACCGCGTGGGGCGTCCAGGGTGCGTCGCTCCAGCGGTACCCGGTCGGCCAGTTCAACCTGTCCTTCCCGTCTGAACTGACGGCCTCCGGCAGCCGCGACTCCGACATCGTGGACTACGCCAGCCGCGAGGGTCGCCTGCCCGGCCGGAGCCTGACGGCTTCCGGTGGCTGGTGCGCCCCGTCCGAGACGATCTACGACCTCTGTGGCGGCGGCTCGACTGACGGCCTCTGGGACCTCCCGGAGATCAGCGTCAGCCGTGGCGGCGTGCGCTACACCTCCGGCCCTGACTTCTCGGGGCTCTACGGTGCGACGTTCTGCCAGACCGAGGCGCAGGCCATCGCGGGCACCCCGAAGACCTGCTACGAGGTCCCGTGTCCTCCGTTCCAGGAGGTCCGGCTGGAGGCGTGCGGCATCTGCCTCACCTCCCCGATCCTCACCGAGGCGGGCTACCCGGAACTCGTCGCGGCGTTCATCCGCGAGGCGATGATTGCCCACCAGCACGCCATCACGGCGAAGTTGCTGGCCCAGGCCATCGCCGCGGCCACGCCCATCGAACTCGGCTCCCGTGGTTCCTCGGCCAGCGACATCCTCGACCACGTCGAGTTCATCGCCATCGTGGCCCGGAGCAACTTCCGCATCGCCAACAGCGCCACGGTCGAGGTCGTCCTGCCCTACTGGGCCAAGGGTGCGATCCGGTCCGACCTGTCGATCCGGACCGGCGTTGACCTGCTCGCCGTCACCGACGCGAACATCGCCGGGTACTTCGCGGCCCGCAACGTCAACCTCCAGTTCGTCCAGTCCTGGCAGTCCCTTGACGACACCGCGACCGGTTACCCGGCCGAGGTCGAGGTCCTGGTCTACCCGGCTGGCACGTTCGTCAAGGGTGTCTCCCCGGTCATCAGCCTCGACGCCGTCTACGACGCCGCCTCGCTCAAGCAGAACCTCTACACGGCGCTGTTCTACGAGCAGGGAGTCCTTCTCCTCCAGAAGTGCTACAAGGCGTACACGACGACCATCGACCTGTGCTCCGCTGGCATCACGGGCGCGGCGTCCAACACCGAGTGCCTCACCGGAACTGTCCTCCCGTAACCGTCGTGGGCGGGTCGTCTGCGCCATCGCCGGACGGCCCGCCCCCTTCACCTTCGAGGAGGTTGAACGATGGCAACCGACAACGACGAGGGCTACCTGCCCGAGACCGATGACGAGGTCGTGGACGCCGAGACCGCCGAGGTCAAGGAGGGTGACAAGCCTGTCACCTCCGAGGACAGCGAGGCGGCTCCGGCCGAGGAGGGCGAGACCTTCTACGCCGGGATCAACGAGGACAACGCCGTACTGCTCCTGGCAGCCGCCGAGGAAGCAGGTCTGGACCAGCGGGTGGTGACCGTGAACTACGACCGGGGTGGCTTCAATGCTCCGGCCGAGGTCGTCGCCAAGGTGAAGTCCGCCAACAAGGACGAGGAGTAGGCCCGTGTCGAACAACTGTTTCCCACTGGTCCGTGGGCGGGTGATGCGGGCTACGGCCCTCGACGGCTGCGGGCGTCCCAAGGCGGGCGCGTGCGGATCGGTCACCACTGACGGGTTCGTGTCCGTCGCCTTCACGGCCAACACCGATGAGGGCGAGGAGATCAGCGTCACGAACGCCTCGGGCAAGGTCTGCGTTCGTGACGCGGCCTGCCCGACCCTGACCGGCTACACCGCGGTCATCACGTTCTGTGCGGTCAACCCCGAGTTGTACGCCATGCTCACCGGTCAGGCTGCGGTCTACGACTGGCAGGGCAACGCCGTGGGCTTCCGGGTCAACTCGGACCGGTCGGCCTGCGACTACGGCTTCGCGCTCGAACTCTGGAGCAACGTTCCCCAGGTCGCCTGCGACCCGGAGAACCCGGAGGCGCAGGGCACCTACGGCTACATCCTCGTGCCGTTCATGCAGGGCGGAACGCTGGGTGACTTCACCATTGAGAACGCGGCGGTCTCGTTCACCATCAACGGTGCGGCGACCAAGACGGGCTCCGGGTGGGGCGTCGGCCCGTACAACGTCGTCCGGGGCTCTGGCGGCACCGCAGGGCCTCTCCTGGAGCCGATCCTCAGTGGCGACCACCTGCACGTCCAACTGACCGACGTGGCCCCGCCTGAGGCCGCCTGTGACTGCATCTCCAGCGGTGTCCCCGCGACCGGTGCGACCGCTGGCACCCCCGGCACCTGGACTCCGGTGGACTCCTACGCCCCCCAGAGCCTCGCGGGCATGACTGGCGTCACGGCCAGCCCGACCACGGCCTGGACTCCGGGCCAGCACGTCCTGCTGGGAAACAACCAGAAGGCTCACTGGACCGGCACCGCCTGGGCTTCGGACGCGGCGGTCATGGCCGCTGACTCCGAGACGCAGGACGCCGAGCCGCAGGACTCCGAGCCGGTCGGAGCCGAGGCGTAACCCCTACCGTCCGGCAGACTGGTCCCTACCTCCTGAGGGCCGGTCTGCCGGACCGGGGTGACATGTTTGTCACCCGCTCCACCTCACAGCGAAAGGCACACCAATGGCAGAGGACAAGGGCCAGGGCCGCGACCAGGTCGCTGTTCAGGCGGAGCGCCGCCGCGACAACGCCGATGTCATGGTCATCGAGGGCGATGTCCTGGTCGAGTGGTTCGACAAGGACGGCAAGAAGTACCACGAGTCGAAGCAGAAGAACCTCATCACCACGGCCGGTGACAACTTCTATGTGGCGCGGGCCGTGGCGACCTCAGGGCAGCCCGCCAGCGCCACCGGAATGAAGTTGGGTACCGGCGCTACCGCCGTCGCCAAGACGGGCGCAGGAGCCGCTCTGGCGACGTACCTGCCCACCTCCAACAAGGCGTTCGACGCGACCTTCCCATCCGTCTCCGGCAACGTGGCGACCTTCAAGCGCACCTACGCGGCGGGCGAGGGCACGACGGCCAGCAACATCACCGAGGCCGTCATCGTCAACGACACCATCGCCACCGACGCGACCAGCCCGGCCGCGAACACCGTCAGCCGTGTCCTCCTGGCCTCTCCTGCCCCGAAGGCAGCCGGGGACTCCCTCACCGTCACCTGGACGCACACCTTCACCGGGGCCTGATCTACGACGACGTGAGGGGGTAGCACCATGCCTACCCTCACTAGGCGTGGCTCCGGTACGCCGGTCACTTCTGGGACCACCTGGGCCAACGTCACCAATGCGGTAGACGGGTCGCCGGGCAGCACCCCGGCGACCTACGCGACCTGGACGAGCAGCGTCTCGAACGCCATCGGCTACATCGAGACCAGCGGCTACGACTTCTCCTCGATCCCGGCTGGCGCGACGATCAACAGCGTCTCGGTGACGATCCGCACCCTGGTCAACAACGCCGCGCGGTTCGTCTCGATCCGGTTCCAGCCGTACAGCGGGACCACCCCGCTTGGGACAGCGGGCACCGGGGCCGATACGACTGTGCCCAGCAACGACACGGCGATATTCCCGGTCACCCTGGCGCAGTTGCAGGCAGCGAACTTCAAGGTCCGCACGACCTTCAACGGGGCGAGCAGCACCCAGAGCCGCGTCGGCTCGATTGACCACGCCGACGTGACGGTGGACTACTCGGTCACGATTCCTCGGTTCGAGAATCCGGCCGACACAGCGGAGGGCACCGACGAGGCGACGTTCGTGTTCGCCGGTCCGCCGCCGCTGGTGTTCCCGGAGACCTTCGCCAACGGGCTGCCTCGGGACATCGACGTAGTCACCGTTGCTCCCGACCCGTTCCCCGGTCAGTACCCGGTGACGCTCGACGCGGCGGTCGGCAACCCGGCCCCGTCGCTGTGGACCAACGGCGCGTACCGAGGGTGGCGAGGCAAGCCGTACTCGCGCTGGGACATCACGGGCGACTTCACCTACACCTTCGACATGCTCCAGGGCGGTGGCCGGGACATCTACGAGGTCATGTTCTGGTGCACCCCCAACGGTGCCGACCCGGTCAACGGCATGGACGGCTTCACGGTCCGTCTTGAGAGTTCCGGTGACAGCAGCGGCTTCATGCGGATCACCAACAACAGCATGACTTCGATAGGCCCTCGACAGGCCAACCTCCCGCTCGACACCTGGTACCGGGTCACCATTCAGGCGGTCGGCACCGTCGTCACCTGCACGGTGCGACGCATCTCCGACAACGCGGTCGTCGTCACGAACACGTTGGACCTCGCCCCGCACCTGGACGGCGAGCACTTCACCCACGGGGTGTTCGGCCAGTTCTGGGCCGCGTCGGGCACCGTCCAGGGCACCAACATCGACAACATCAACGTCGCGGGAACGCTTCGCGTTGCCAACTACGACGAGGCGGTGGTCGCCTCCGGGGCGCTCCACTACTGGAAGTTCGATGAACCCTCCGGTCAGGCTGTCGCCGCGAACAGCATCATCCCCGAGTACCCGGCGACCTGGCAGCCAGCAGGTCCAGCGAACGGCACAGTCCACACCCAGGGTCCGCCCATCGGTTACGGACTGGGGCCGTCAACGGCGCTGCCCGCTGTCGCGCAGAACGAGGGCGCAGAGACGCACACGACCCAGATACCGGAGATTTCCGGGGCCTACTCTTACGAGCAATGGGTCTCCCCGACCCACACGACCTACCCGCACCGCAACCTGTGCAACTTCTTCGTCTCGTTCACCGCGCAGTTGAACTCCGGCTTCGAGGCGTACCTGCCTTCCCTCGGCGGCAACATCACGGACCGGAACGGGAACGGTCTCGCGGCCTACAACGCCGTCCTGAACCCCCAGGTCATGCCGGACTCCATCCACCACTTCGTGGTCACGGTGGGCGATGGCGCGTGGAAGGTCTACCAGAACGGCGTCCTGGTCGGCAGCGGCACGCTGGACAGCGGTATTGGGACCGGCATCCCAGCGATCAACACGCCTTTCCTGCGTTTCACCCTGGGGGAGCAGCCGTTCGCAGGCCGGTTCTCCAACATCGCGCTCTACGGGCGCGTCCTGCCTGCGGGCGAGGTCCAGGCCCACTACACGCTCGGGATGGGCACGCCGCCCGCTGCGCTGACGACCTACCCCGCCGACGTTGCCACCAGCAGCGACGCCGCGACGACCACCTCCGAACGGGTGCGCGTCGTTGCCGACAGCGCCGATGGCACCGACGCGGTGACGGTGACCAAGGCGACCGGCAAGACCGTCACCGACCTCGCCACCGGCTCCGACTCCGCCACCTTCGTCTTCGAGGCCGGGCAGGCACTCACCGCGAACCCTGCCGACACAGCGGTCGGGTCCGATAGCGTCAGCACGCTGTCGGCGGCTAGCCGACTTGCCGCCGACAGCGCAGTAGGCACCGACTCGGTCACCATCGTCCGGACCGTTGACCGGGTCATTGCCGACGTGGCCGGTGGGACCGACTCCGCGAACGTCCTGGCCGCTCGGGTCCGCACCGAGGCCGACCATGCGGTGGGCTCCGACACGGTCACCTCCTCGCGGATCGGCTCGGCCGTCGAGACCGTGGACGACAACGCGGTCGGCACCGACGACGTAACGGTGACCGCGACCCGTGATCGAACTGCGGCAGATGCCGCAGTTGGTTCCGACTCGGTGACCGCCCTGTGGGTCGTCAACGTGTCCGCCACCGCCGACGACCTGGCCGTGGGCAGCGACGCCGTCACGGTCCTGTGGTCGCGGCTGCGGACCCCCGCCGACGTGGCGGTCGGCTCGGACCTGGCCGTCGCCCCGAGCGGGGCCAATAAGGCGCTGGCTGACACGGCCACCGGCTCCGACTCGGTGACCCTGCTCTGGACCAGGGAGCGGGTCATTGCTGACTCGGCCTACGGCAGCGAGACGCTGGCCGGGCAGCGCACCATCCTCATCGCTGACACCGCGGTCGGTGGCGACCTTCTGACGGCCCAGAAGACGATGGTCCGCTCCGCCACTGACACCGCAGTCGGGGCAGACGAGGTCTCGTTGCAGCGTTCCGGAGCCGGACAGGCCGGGGCCGGAGACATCGCTGTCGGGGGTGACAACCTTGTCACCCTGGCGGTTCGGGGCCGGTCCGGAGCCGACACCGCAGTCGGCTCCGACGCCGTCACGACGGCGCGCGGCCTGACCTCCGTCATCCCGGACATCGGGGTGGCGCTGGATCACGTCGTGACGACGTGGGGCCGCGCCACGTCCCTGGCCGACACGGCGCTCGGCTCCGACGAGGTGAGCGTCATCTACGACCGGAGCGCGGTGGTAGCGGACGACGCCATTGGCGCGGACGATGTGACCAGCGAACTGGTGCCACCCGTCGATCTGTTCGTCTTCATCCAGGACGAGGCCATTGGGTCCGACCAGGTGACCGCAATCTTCAACGAAGGAGAAGGCCCTGTGGACGACTACTGCTGGCCTGTGGACTACTCGTGCTGCCCGGACTTCGACTCGTATGACAACGCGACGAAGATTCGGTCCATCGCGCTGGCCGGGGCGACGCTCCAGATGCTCACCGGCTACCGGGTCGGCGGCTGCCCGATCACGGTGCGCCCCTGCCGGAAGGTCTGCGACGGCTACCAGCCGTACTACGCGGGCCAGCCGCTCGCGCCGGTCAACTGGTCCGGCCAGTGGTTCAACTGCACCTGCGGCGGGGACACCTGCGGCTGCGGGGCGATCTGCCAACTGGAACTGCCGCGCCCCATCGGCTCGGTCGAGGAGGTCAAGATCGACGGCGTGGTCCTCGACCCGCTGACGTACCGGGTGGACGACGGCAAGTGGCTGGTCCGCCTCGGTGACGAGTGCTGGCCCGACTGCCAGGACATGGCACTGGCGGACACCGAGGTCGGCACGTTCTCGGTGACCTACCTGAACGCCATCCCGGTGGACGCGCTCGGGGCCTACGCGGCGGGCACGCTGGCGTGCGAGTACGCGAAGGCGTGCAACGGGCAGAAGTGCCGCCTCCCGTCCGGCGTCACCTCCGTTGCGCGGCAGGGCGTCTCCTACGAGATCGCCTCCGGCGCGTTCCCCAACGGGGAGACGGGAATCCGCGAGGTGGACACCTGGGTCGCCCGCTTCAACCCGCACCACCTGCGGATGCCGACGCAGGTGTGGACCCCGGATGAGCCGAACCTGGTCCGGACCATCACCTGGCCGTAGCCCTGGGGTGACAAACCTGTCACCCTCGGTCTAGCGCCTCTGCGGGTTGTACGCGCGTCTCCGAGAAGAAGGAATCGTCATGACCGTTCAGCCGACCGGCACCATCATCCCCACCCCGACGATTCCTCCGGGCTCGGACACCCTCACGGACATCGCCACCGTCATCTCGACCAACGACCCGCACCTGGCCCACGGCGGGACCTACGAGACGGTCTGCGGGACCGGCGTCATGATCGGTGGCAACTACCCGTGCGCGCCGATCAACATGAACCGCGGCCTGGGCAACCTGACCTGGGTGAAGGGCGTGCCCGGCACCGTGTTCACCGGCCTCCAGTGCATCGGCCCGATGGACCTGCCCGCGATGCAGGCCACCGCGATGAAGAACAACGACCTGCGGGTCAACCGCACGATCCAGGACAACCTCATCGGTGGGTTCATCCCCGTTGACGAGTTCGAGCCCCGCCCAGCCACCGAGGCGGGTGGGCTGGCCGACGCTGACGCCGTCGCCCGATGCGAGTACACCGGCCAGGCCGTCATCCACCTCAACCCGCTACTGGCGGAACAGTGGATGGGCAAGGAGATCATCCGCGTCGGCCGTCACCTGGAGACGGTGATGGGCGCGATGGTCTCGCTCAACTGCTGGCTGCCGGTGGACCAGATCGCGGTGACCGGCTGGCTGACCGTCCTCAAGGGCGCGAGCCGGGTCATGGACCCGTACCACGATGTCTCCGGCAGCGGCGAGCCGACGAACTGGTGGTACGTCAACGTGCAGACCCCGGTGACGGTGTTCAACGACTGCGAACTGGCGGTGCTCATCACCGGAGTCGAGGGTGGCGGTCCGCCCCCGGTCGCTGGCCCGGTCACGGTCACCGCCGTCTCCCCGGACACCATCCCGCTGGACGATGTCGGCGGCTACATGGTCACGGTCACCGGCACCGGGTTCAGCAAGACCTCGGTCGTCCTCATCAACAACGAGGCGGCCCGCACCACCTACTCCAGCCCGACCAGCCTGACCGCGCTGTTCGTCCCGGAGGAGTTCTTCCCCCTCGGCCCTGGCTCCTACCCGGTCGGGGTCATCGGGTCGAACTCGGTCACGGTCGAGGTCATCGAGGGGATGAGGGGTCCGGCCAGCACGATTGTCTCGCCGTCTGCCGGGCAGGTCCCCGGCACGGCGATGCATCTCCGGCTGTACGAGTACGTCGGTGCCGTCAACGACCCGCAGTACCCGGACGGCACCACGGACCTGGTCGATGCGGACATCGTCTCCATCGACTGGGGTGACGGGACCGCGCTCCAGACCCCGCCATTCACCCGCGGCTCCCGAGCGCCGCTGATCGGTCAGTTCATCGCCCACACCTACGCCAATGCTGGCGACTTCGACATCACGGCGAACCTGGCCGAGAACTTCGAGCCAGCGACGACGACCTTCTACGCCTACCCGGTCGCCATCTACTACTACCTGCAAAAGAACCCCGCCACTGGCGGGGTCCTCGTCGGTGCCCCGTTCGGGGTTCGTCCGGTGGACGGTTCCTCGAACCCGCTGCCGCCCAACGATCACTTCACCACCATCGACTGGGGTGACGGCACCGCGATCCAGAGCCCGCCCTTCACCGTGGACGGCGGCGGGTATGCCACCCACACCTATGCGGCGGCGGGCACGTTCGCGCCACAGGTCACCTTCGTCAGCGACCAGGAGGCCGAGACCTCCATCACGATCACCGTGGCCGCCACCCAGGAGGACCTGGACGCGCTCAACGCGGCTGAGGAAGACGCCACTGAGTGATGGTGGAGTTCCGGGAGGACACGAAGGTCTGGCCGCTCCTGACACGACTGGCGACGTGTCTGTGTCAGGAGTTGGCCTCCTCCGGCCTGCCCGCTCCCTGCTTCTGTGGCGTCGTTCCTGGCGAGGTGGCCCTGGACTTCTGCGACGCCTGTGAGGACGGCACCTGCGGCGGGATGGCCTGGGTCAACGCGGTCAGCATGACGCCTGCGCTGACCCTCGGCCAACTCGCTCCGACCCGGTGCAGCGTCGGCCTCATCGACATGGTGTTCCAGGTCGGCGTGGTTCGTTGTGCGCCGCTGCCGGACGAGAACGGGACACCGCCCGACGACGCGGCGTACCTGGCCTCGGCGGAACTCCAGATGGCGGACATGGCTGCCTCGCTGCGGGCCGTGATCTGCTGCCTGGATGACCAACTACCCGTCATAGGGGGTTGGACCTCCTACGGCCCGGAGGGCGGCTGCGTGGGGGGTGTCTGGACCGCCACGCTCCCGGCGATCTGATGGCTGAGTTCGTTGTCGTCATCAGCGACGCCCGAGCCAACGCCTACGGGCCGCGGTACCTGCGCTACAAGGGCAAGGGCATCGAGGAGTTGGCGAAGTGGGGAGCGCCCAAGCGCACCGGTCACATGGCCCGGAACATCAACCGGGGGATGGTGACGCAGATGGGCGCGCACGCCGAGGTCGAGGTCATCGCCAGTGCCCACTACGCCTCGTATGTCCACCAGGGCACCAAGCGCATCAAGGCCAGGGGCAAGGGCATGTCGGTGCCGAAGTACAAGTGGCCCGCCTCCCAGGCGGTGCGCCGGAAGCGCAAGAGCGTCCGGGGCCAGAAGTCCCAGCCGTTCCTGACCGACGCGATGGTTCAGGAGATCAGGTTCAGCCGGTTCGTCATGCCGCTCTGAGGGGTGACAAACATGTCACCCTCAGACCACCGAGGGTGGCCTGCTGCGCAGGTACCAGCCGAGCAGGATCAGCGCGGCTCCGACGATGAGGAGCAGCCACCAGACGACCCCGGCGATGACGACGGCGGAGAGCAGGTCGAGCACGCCGAGTACCACCAGGACGAGACCAAGAATCATCAGAATCAACGGGACCATGCCACCAGCATGACCCCACCGTGTCCGGCGAGCGTCCTACGCTGGGGGCCACCGCTCGGAGAGAGGACTCATGGAACCATTCATCACAGCGGCCGAAGCCGATGACGAGGATGAGGTAGTTGGCAAGCCGATCACCTTCTTCATCGACAAGGAGGAGGTCACCGCCCTCCCTCCCACCACCTCGCAGATGGCGCTGTTCATGGCCGCGTTCGCGGACTCCGCGCCCAACGACGAGGTCGCCGTCATGGACACCATCAACTTCTTCATGAGCCTGTTCGAGGACGACGACGCCACCCACATCAAGAGACGGCTGCTCGACCGGAACGACAAGTTCGGACTCAAGGCGGTCACGAAACTCATCCTCGCGCTGGTCGAGGAGTGGTCCGGCCGCCCTATGTCGTCGCCGCAAGACTCACCCACGTTGCCCGCCAGCGATGGGCCGAGATTGACGGCGACTACGCGCGGCAAAGCGGGGGCCAGAGTCCGTTCGGCCTGAGGTGGGACCGTCTGCTCAACCTGGTGTACTCCTGGGCGGTTGAGCGGGTGGAGAACCGCGAGGCGTTCGACGCCTACCTTGAAGCGCCCATCGAGGAGACGGGACGCGGCACACCCTCTGCTGCGACACTGGCTGCCGAGGGCCAGGCGTTTATGGACTTCATGGCTGCCGTGAACGGCTGAGAGGAGCGCCCAAATGCCCATGAGCGGCGAACTCGTCGGCGCTGCCTACATCAAGGTCCACGCGGACTCCTCGGCCGTTGGCCCCGAGATGAAGCGGGACATCGGCAAGGCCGCGAGCGATGCTGGCGACGACGCCGGTACCAAGTTCGGCCAGGGGTTCACCAAGTCCCAGCAGAAGGAACTGCGCAAGACCGTCAACTCCACCCGCCAGCAGTTGCGGTACGCGGGCAAGTCCTTCGAGCGGGAGGGCGACGACTGGGGTATCCGGCTGGGTCGCCGGTTGCGTACCTCGCTAGGCAACGAGATGGGGCCGCTCGGCGCGAGCCTGCGGGCTGGGCTGGGCAACGCCTTCAAGAAGTCGGTACCTGGCCTGCTCCGGCCGGTAATGATGGAACTCGGTGACGACGCGGATGACCGTGGGCGCAGCGCGGGTGAGCGGGGAGGCAGGAGTTTCGGCAGCGGCTTCCTCGGTGCGCTAGGCAAGATGTTCGGCCCCAAGGCCAACGTGCCCTTCACCCGGATGAAGTTGCCGGTCGCTGCTCTGGTCTCGGCCCTCGACCCGGTCATTGTGGCCCTTGGCTCGGTCGGTGGGGCAGCCATGTCCCTGGTCGGCCCGCTCGCCTCCGCTGCCGGGGTGGCCGGGGCAGCGGCCCCGCTCTTTGCCTCCCTGGGCATCGCCGGGATCGCCACGGTCACCGCGTTCTCCGGGATGGGTGACGCCCTCAAGACCCAGACCGTCCTGTGGGAGAAGTTGAGCAAGGGCATCAAGCCCACGGCCGAGGACCTCAAGAACGCCGACGAGGCCCTCAAGGGCCTGACCCCCTCGGCCCAAGGCTTCGTCAAGGCCCTTGCCGGGGTGTTCCCTGAACTGACCAAGATTCAGCAGGTTGTCCAGGAAAACTTCTTCCGGAATCTGGGCGGTCAGTTCACTGAACTGGCGAAGACCGCGCTGCCCATCGTCAGCAAGGGACTAGGCGACACCGCGAACTCGATCAACGCGGTGGCCTCGTCCTGGATGACCATGTTCCGGCAGATCGCCCAGCAGGGCACCCTGACCGCGATCTTCGCTGGGGCGCAGCCGATCATCACCGACCTTGGCAGCGCGTTCGCCTCCCTGATCCGTGGCGTCCTGGAGTTCACCCAGGCCGCGATCCCCCTGGCGCAGGCGCTCACTGGCGAGTTCTCCGCCTGGGCCGCAGCCCTCGGCCAGGACATCACGGCTGGCCTCCAGTCGGGCAAGATTCAGGCGTTCCTGGCCCAGGCCAAGCAGGACTTCGACCTGCTCAAGGACATCATCCAGAACGTCGGTGGGGCGCTCAAGACGACCTTCTCCATCGGCACCGAGACCGGACGTGGCTTCCTCCAGGACCTCGCCTCGATCACCCAGAAGTGGGATGCGTGGACCAAGAGCGCCGAGGGGAACACGGCGATCCAAAAGTTCTTCGACTCCAGCGCGGCGGCAATGAACGCCTTTATGCCGGTGATCGGTGCCCTCGCCTCAGCCCTGGCTGGGATGTTCTCGAACCCTGCCGCGCAGGCCGGGTTCGCCTCGCTGTCCAAGGGGCTCGCGGACCTGCTGCCGGTGGTAGGCCAGTTGTTCCAGGCGTTCTCCAACCTGGGCATCATCCAGATCGTCGGTCAGTTGATGTCGGTCCTGGCCTCGGCCCTGTCTCCGCTCATGCCGATCATCTCCCAACTGGCGACGACCATCGGCTTCGTGCTCCAGGGGGCGTTCGAGGCCCTGGCCCCGATCCTGCCTCCGCTGTCCGACGCGCTCCAGACCATTGCGCAGGCGGTGGTCCCGCTCGTTGCGGCCCTCGGTGGGGCGCTGGTCCCGGTCATCGGGGCGATCATCCAGGTCATCATCCCGTTGCTGCCGATCATCGCTCAGATGGCTGCGGCCATCGGTGAGGTGCTGACCGCTGCGGTCCAGGCGCTCACCCCGTTGCTGATTGCCCTCTCCCCGGTGTTCCAGTTCCTGTTCTCCAACGTCGGCCCGATCATCCCGGTGCTGTCCACCGTGGCGGCGATCATGACCAACGTCCTGGTGCCCGCCATCACGGCAGTCATCGGCTGGATCGGCACCGTGATCGGCTGGTTCATCAACTGGCGGACCAGCCTCACGGCGATGGGGGCAGCGGCCTCAGCGGTGTTCGCCATGATCTCCGCGACCGTCTCCTCCTGGGCCTCCAACCTCCAGGGCTGGCTGAACACGGTGGTCGGCTGGTTCAACTCGTTCGGCAGCCGGATCGCGGACGGGGTCCGGGGCGTCGGTGACGCCATCGCCAAGCCGTTCCTGTCGGCCTACGACCGGATCGAGGGGTTCGTCAGCAGCGTCGTGGGCCTGTTCGCTGGCTTCGGCAGCCGGGTCCTCGGGGCCGTGTCCAGCATGGGCGGGCAAATCCTGGAGAAGTTGCTGGGCGGTCTGCCTGGCCCGGTCCGCTCTGCCCTCGGCTTCGCCCGTGGTGGCGTCGTCCTCGGCCCGGTCACAGCCACCATCGGTGAGTCCGGCGCAGAGGCCATCGTCCCGCTGAATCGCCCTCTCTCCCAGGTCGATCCGTCCGTCCGCCTCCTCTCGGCTATTGCGCAGGGGAAGATGCCCGGCTTCGCCGCAGGTGGGCTGGTGACGGGCGGAGGTCGGCAGATCACCGTGGCCCCCGGTGCCATCGTGGTGAACACCCAGGTCGAGAACCCGCGGCGTGTGGCCGAGGCAGTCCTGGACCGCATGATCCTGGCTCTGGTCTGAGGGTGACAAACATGTCACCCTCACGGCACAAGGAGGCTCCATGTACTACCTCGGCTGGATGAGCCTCGCGGGTGCCGAGGTCTGGAACATCGAGCGCACCCTGAACTACCTGCGGGCCAACGTCCCGAGCCTCGACGTGTCCGGCTGCGACGAGTGCGACACCCTGGCGGAGGCGCTCGGGGACGCGCCGTACAAGAACAACCCGGTGGACGACAACGCCCCGTGGGTTGCGGATGACGAGCCGGACCTGGGCGACTTCTACGGGTTCTACCCGATGAGCATGGAGGGGCTGTACGACTCGACGCTGACCGCGACCATCACCCAGATGAGCGGTGACGGCGGGTTCATCTCCACGCCCCGCCATGAGACCAAGGACATCCGGGTGACCGGCGTCCTGATCGCCCAGACCCGCATCGCGCTGGTCAAGGGGCGGGCCTGGTTCAACAACACCCTGGCGGGCTCGCGCTGCCTGAACAGCGGGCCGGGCTGCAACGGCGACGACATGTGCTTCTTCGCCTCCTGTCCGGCCGACCTGACGCAGGGCGACTACTACCTGCGCACGGTGCGCGACGTGGCCCTGATCGAGGGGCCGAACATCATCCAGCAGTACGGCCAACTCCCGTCCGGGGCCTGGATGGACCTGGTCGAGTTCAACATGACTGCGGCCACCCCGTTCATCTACGGCCCGATGGACTACCTCGGCTCGACCATCGGCACGACGACGGTCGAGCGCACCGCCAGCCTGACCATCGACACCACGCCACCGCGACTGCCCCAGTGTCCCTACACGCCGCCCGCGACGATCACCGACCCGCTGGCTCCCTACATTCCCCCGCCACCCCGTCCGCCCGACGTGGGCAACTCGCTCCAGCCGCCAGAGCCGTGGCTGTCCGGCTACTCCGTCTTCATCCCGGCTGAGCGTGTCCCTGAGGCGATTGACGCCGTCCTCATCATCACGTTGACCACGGGCGCGGACGCGGCCCGCTGGGTCCGGCTGCGGCTGTACGCGGCCCCGCTCGGCTTCGACCAGAAGGTCTCCGACCTGGACCCGTGTGGGTTCTGTGGCGACCTGACCATCACCTACATCCCGCCGAACTCGAAAATGGTCATCGACGGGATGAACCAGACCATCTACATCATGGACACCGCGGGCAACTCCTACCCGGCCTCGCACCTGGTGTTCTCCGGCACCGGTCAGCCCGCTCAGTGGGCGGCCATCACCTGCGGCATGGACTACTGGATGACCGTGGAGTTCACGGGTGGCGAGCAGCCCGTCAACTGGTTCACCGTGGGTGCGACCAGCCCGAGTTCCTCGTTCACCACCAGCCTCGGTGCCTGGACCAACGGCGTCAACGACGGGTCGCCGCGAGCGGTCCTGACGCGGGACACCGCGCAGTACGCCTCGTCCACCGCCTCGATGAGGGTCAACTGGCCGCTCGGTTCGACGGACCGGCCGCAGGTGGTCCTGGACGGCCTGACGCCGGGGCGTGCCTACTCGCTGAGCATGTGGGTCAAGTCGCCGGTCGCCCGTGTCAGCCTGGCGTTGGAGCAGGCTGGGTCGGTGCAGGCGATCCCCGACCCGAACTGGCAGTTCGTCACCATCAACGTCGTCGCGGACGCCGTGAGCATGATCGCCAGACTGAGCCGGGACACCACGCAGGCGTCGGGCGATCTATGGGTGGACGACTTCGGCCTGCGGGACGTGGAGACTGGCACCTACGCGGTCGTGGAACTCGAACTCGTAACCGCTCGGAAGGAGTAACCGTGCTGGGCTGCGGCTTCAACACGGCTGCGATCTTCGACCGGGGTGCCGTCACTCGGCTGTTCCCCATCGACCGCACCACGTCCATTGCCTACGGGCGACTGCGTGACGGCATCTCCGATGCGCTCGTCCACATCCCCACCTCGGCCGACTGCTGTGCGGACCTGGCGAACGTCGAGCCGGTGCGCCACGTCCTGGTGATCTACCGGGACGGGCAGCGGGTCTGGGAGGGGCCGATCACCCGCATCTCCTACAGCAACGACGATGTCGAGATCGCTGCCAAGGACGTGATGTTCTGGCCGTACCGGACGATCATGCGCGGCGAGTACAACAACGCCTACCCGAACATCGCCTACGGCACCGACCGGATCGGGCACATCCTGCGCACCGAACTGGCTCGCAAAGAGGCGCTGGACCCGCCGATCAATGTGCTGCCCTACCTCCAGATTCACACCGAGGCGGACACCGCGCGGACCTCGCGCCACACGCTGCCCTACCAGAAGACGGTGTTCGAGGAGATTGACGACCTGGCCGCGAAGGCGGGCATCGACTACACGGTGGTCGGCCGGGCGATCCACGTCCACGACACCTCGTACCTGCTCGGCCAGACACCTCTGGCGACTGAGGCGGACTTCATCGGCGGCGTCATCGTGTCGGTCTACGGGATGGACCTGTGCACCTACTCCGCGGTCACGGACGGCGAGGGCCTGTGGGGGGCGGACGAGCGGGACCAGTTGTACTACGGCGAGATCGAGATGCTGGCGACCGCCTACGACGAGGAGAACGACACCACCGACCCGAGCGTGGCCGAACTGCGCAGCCAGGCCCAGCGCAACCTGTCGCAGCGGTTCCCGGTTCCCATCGAGGTGCGGGTGCCGGACAACAGCCAGATCAACCCGAACAGCGAGACGTTCTCGTTCGACATGCTGGTGCCCGGAGTGAAGGTGCCGCTGATGGCGACGGCTGGCTGCCGGTCGCTGCGTCAGGACCAGAAGATCGACAAGGTGGACGTTCGCCAGGACGAGGCGGGAGAGGTGGTCACCATGACGTTGATCCCGTTCCCAGGAGCGACGGCGACACCATGACCGCGTTCATGACGCCGACCACGATGCCGGAGTGGATGGGCCAGGTGAACCGCCGCCTGGCGGTCATCGAGCGGCACCGCCACGGCCCCGTTGTCGAGGGTGACAACTCTGTCACCCAGAGGGGTGAGTGGTTCCGGGCCGAGGCAGCCAGGGTGGACACGGCGATCACCGTCGATACCGCCTACGTCCTCGTCCCGCTGGCGACCAAGACCGACCCGTTCGAGATGCTCGATGAGAACTTCTCGTTCATCGCACCCCGGTCCGGTGCGTTCCACTTCTCGGCCGCGGTCTCGGTCCACCTGAACGGCCCCAACAACGGCAATGTCTTCGCCATCGTCTACGACGGGGACATCGCCAAGACGGAACTGCGCAGCACCCAGTTCGCCTCGCCCACGCCGATCTGGACCGGTGGCGTTGACCAGGTGCACGTCCTGTCCGGGATCGTGGATGTGGTCGAGGGCCACGCCTACACGCTGTGGTGCTTCGTCTCGTCGCCGGGCAACGTCAAGTCGTTCCAGTCCTACCCGGAGAACACCTACTTCTCGGGCTCCTACCTCGGCGGTACCGGTGAGCCGGGGCCGAAGGGTGAGCCGGGGCCTCCCGGTCCGGCCGGTCAGGACGGCGGGCTGGACTCCGGGTGGCACTACGTCGGGGCCACCGGGGAGCCTGCGCTGGGCGCGGGGATCGTGCAGTATTCGGCCGAGGCGACCGGCTGGGGTCCCGCCCGGTTCCGCCGCGACGGCGCTGGCTGCGTTCACCTGGACGGCCTGCTGAACAACACTGTGGGTGCGCCGCCCTCCGTTCGGGTGTTCACCTTGCCAGCGGGGTTCCGCCCGGCGACCCGGCAGTTGATGGCGGTCATGGCGAACCAGGGGGCGGGGGCAGCGCCCACCCAGATCGAGGTGCTGCCCACCGGGGAGGTCAACCTCGTCTACGCCGCTGCGACGGCAGGCAACTTCTTCTTCCTGTCGGCGGTCACCTTCATGGCCGAGGACGCCCTGACCGTCACCTGGATTCCGGTGACGTTGCAGAACGGGTGGGTGGACTACGACACGTTCAGCGGGAATCCCGGCAAGCACGGCGCACCGGCCTACTTCATCGACTCGGCCGGTGATGTCCACTTCCGCGGGCTCATCAGCGGTGGCACCGGCACGGCGTTCACGCTGCCGGTTGGAGCGCATCAGACGGACTTCACCTTCATGATGACGCTGGTGTGCTCCGGTGGGGCGTCGTCGCTGGCCCGGATGGACGTGGTGCCTGACGGCAGGGTGACCAATGCGGGCTACACCTCTGCCGGAAACAACCTCTGGATATCGCTGGCGGGTGGGGTCCTCTCCAACCCCACCGGAGTCTGGGTCGGCACCATCGCGCTGACGAATGGTTGGACGCGCTACGACAACAACTGGCCGCCAGCGCAATACTGCGTCAACAAGTACGGGGTCGCCTCGCTGCGGGGGCTGGTCTCAAGCGGGACGACCAGCATCCCCACCAAGATTGCGAACCAGGCCGCACCCGTGCAGAAGGGTCCGGCCTACCAGAGAGCGCACCTGGTCGGGATGCAGGGTCCTAGTGGGTTCAACGGTGCCGCTCGACTGGACATCAACCAGAGCACCGCACTGGAGTTCGTCGGATTCGTCCTCGGCGCGGGCGGCGGCTGGATGTGGGTTGGTGGCCGCTGGTTCTTCGGGGATTGACGGTGTTCGAGCCGTTCCTCAATGACGAGGCCATCGGCGTGGGTATCGGCTTCTTCACGCTGGTCGTCCTGGTAATCGTGGTGGTCGTGGTCATGGTCAAGGCGGGCCGGAGGTGAGACCCTCAACCCAGTACGACGACCGCCCAGGGTGACAAACCTGTCACCCCAGGGATGGAGCCCCAGGCCGTGAGAACCGGCAGAGAGCAGGACCGTTATGGCCCGTTGCGGGTGCGCCTCAGGATCGTGCAGTTGTCTGGTCACCGGAGCGGGTGGGATCACCGTCACCGGGGCTGGCTCCCAGGACAACCCGTTCGTCGTCCACGGCCCCTACCTCTCGGTCGGCAACAGCCCGACCGCGGACCTGGTCCTGACCGGCTCGGGCACCCAGGGCGACCCGTACCGGATCGTCTGCAACGTCCACATGGTGCTGGACCAACTGACCGACGTGGACGCGCCCTCACCCATCGCGGGCTACGTCCTGACCTACGTCACCTCGCCCTCCCCGGCCTGGAAGGCAGCGATCCCGCAGTCGGGTATCCCTGGCGCGGTGCTGCACGACAACACCCTCAAGGGCGACGGCACGGCGGGTTCGGTCCTCGGTGTCCTGCTCGACCCGACAGGCGGCATCACCGCTGGGGCCAGCGGCCTCAAGGCCGCCTCGGGCTGGACCATCTGCACGTCTGGTACCCGCCCCGGCTCGCCCGCGGCCTACGACAAGATCATCGAGACCGACACCCAGGCGTTCGGTTTCTGGATGCCGGGCTCGCCGGGCAAGTGGCGCATGTTCGATACGAAGTCGCAGTCGTGGACGCCGCGCCTGGACTCGGACGGCTACCACGGCGTGACGGTGGGCAACGGTGGCTTCTCGCGCGGCTCCTACTTCCGTACCGGCGCGCAGGTCCACCTCTCCTGGAACATCCACCTGGGCAGCGGCTCGAACATGGGGATGGGCGACCTCAAGATTCTCGACGTTCCAACCGCCATCCAGGTGTCCACCTCGATCACCCAGGGCAGCCAGTGGGGCAGCGGATGGGGCCACGCCTCAGGCTGGGCCTACTGGCCGCTGCTGACCGAGATGCACCCGTCCAACGTCATCCGCATGTGGGCCTCCAACCCTGGCGACGCGCACATCTGGGTGGTCCGCAGCAGCGACTCCTCGAACCGGCCGGGTACCGGCGTGCCGCTACGCCAAGGCGCGTGGCCGTTCCAGGACGGTTCGGACTTCAACGGCGACATTTCCTACTTCATCGACTAGCGCATGTTCGCTCACCGCTCGGTCATTGAGTTGATCGTCCTGGTCTTTACGCTCGTTGCCGGGCTCTTGCTGCTGGGGTTGGGCACCACCGTCGCCGTCGTGGAGATACGCGATCCGGCCGCGGACACGGGTGTCGCGGTCCAGGCGCTGGCCTCGGCCATCTCAGCGATCATCGGTGCGCTGCTCGGCCTGCTGGCCGGGAAGTCGGAGGCGTTGAACGGCAGCACGGGGCGGCACCGGGAGCCGGAGCCGGAGTGAAGCCCAGCATGATCCTGTACGTCCTGGCTGGTTGCGGACTGGCGTCGGGGCTCCTGGTCACTGGCGTCCTGGCTACTCAGCCCGTCTCCCAGGTCACCCCGCTCCCGTCGTCCACGAGCCCGCCTGCGGTCGTTCCCGGTCCACAGGGACCACAGGGACCGCAGGGCCCTGCGGGCCTTCCTGGGCGCGATGGAGCGGACGGGCTACCGGGCGCGGCCGGTGAGGACGGAGCGCCCGGACGCAACGGAACGAACGGTTCGAGCGGGTCACCGGGAGCGTTCGTCAGCGGCCCGCCCGGACCGCCTGGTCCAGCGAGTACGGTCCCTGGTCCCACGGGACCTGCTGGACCACCCGGACCTCCAGGGGCTTCGGGTCCGAGCGGGCCTACCGGACAGGCGGGTCCGTCCGGCCCGCCTGGTCCGGCAAGCACCGAGATGGCTTGCCCTCCCGGCTTCCTTGCGGAATCTCTGACACTAAACGCCCCAGGCGGACAGGTCACCATGTTTGTCTGCCTGGCGCAGTAGTCCACCCAGCCGCCTACGCTGAGGGTGACAAACATGTCACCCACCACCTCAGAGGAGTAATCGTGGCGACCGAGAAGAACCTGACCAAGCGCAGCAAAGAGGAGCGTGACGAGGACCTCCGCGACCAGAAGGCGCTGGCCGAGCGCGAGCCGTGGTCCGGCCGCCTGGAGGACCTCAAGGAAGCGGTCGATGACCGCCAGGACGCTGACACGAGCGAGGAGAAGTAGATGACCAGCCCAGTTCCCGGCGTCGGCATCTCGACCCCCTACGGCAAGCGCGGTTCGTACTGGTCGTGCCAGGAGGACAGCAACGGCAACGGCATCCACACGGGCGTTGACTACGCCTGTGCCAAGGGCACTCAGATCGTCGCTGCCATCGACGGCGAGATTCGCCACCGCAACTACGGCAGCGCGTTCGGCAACCACCAGTTCGCCATCTCGCCCGATCCCGGCCAGCCGTTCGGTGACGGTGAGGTGTTCTACGCGCACACCACCGACCGCCCTGCGGACGGGACGCGCGTGACCATCAACCAGCCGGTCGCCCACGTCGGCGCGGAGGGCAACGTCTCCGGCCCGCACCTGCACTTCGAGTACCACCCGAACGTCAAGAACTCGTGGAACTGCGGCGTCGTCGCGGACCCGGCCCCGGTCATCAACCACGGTGGCTCGTCCGGTGGCGGCGGTGGCGGCGGGGAGTACCCGAAGCCCACGTCCAACACGGTTCACCTGTCGAAACTCAAGTACGGCCAGGAGGACAGCGACTCCGTCTGGTACCTCCAGGACGCGCTCAACGCGCACCCGCTGAACGGTGGGTCGGACCTGCCGACGACCGGCAACTACTTCGACAAGACCGACCACGAGGTCATCCTGTGCCAGCAGCAGCACGGGTTCGGCAATGACGCACCCGGCACGTCCTATGTGGGACGCAAGCAGGCGGAGCACCTGTTCGCCGGGCGCGGCATCACCATCAAGGACTAGCCGGTAGCAACCGATTCCGGTGGGCGGACCTCCATGTTCGTCCACCGGAAGTCGGAGACGGTGTCGTCGTCACGCAGGCCCTCGTGGACGAAGGTCTCGATCATCGCCATGAAGTCCTGCATGGCGTCGGCCTCGTGCGCCCCCTGGACCCAGGCTCCGACGCCGAAGGTGACCGTGCCGGTGACGTAGTAGTTGTTGCTCATTGCTTCTCCCGCTCGCTTGACCAGTTGGATGTATCGCTTGTCGTGCCGACAACTGCGGCACAGGTGCAGGCCGGTGTTTCGGCCAGTCTGGATGCGGCGTCCGCACCGGTCGCACGGACCGTGTCCGGACAGGTAGGTGGGGGTCTCCGTACCCACGCGGGTTGCCAGCACTCGCTCGGTCATGAGGTGGCGCTAATCAGGTAGGTGACCTCGACCTCGCCAGGAGTGGACCAGTCCACGCCCACGATCTCCCGGCTGGAGTTGGTGGGCGGGAACACGGTGGAGAACGCGCCGATGTACTCGGGGTCCTTCTCCACGTCGCGGTCGGTCTTGTACCAGGTCCGCATCAACTGCTTGTTCGGCATGATTTCCTCTCCGTGGTGGGGGTGACAAACCTGTCACCCATGAGGGCAGGTCGGGTCTCCGGCTGCCCTTCCTGGGGCCTGGCAGATGGCGGTGCCGCTGGACGGGCAGACCATCTTGGCCTTGCTCATCGTGGTGCGGTCGTGAATCTTCCAGACGTAGTGCTTCCCTGAGCGCACCAGCCCGATCTTCCGGGTGGAGTGGCAGGTCGGGCAGGTGGCCCAGTCCACCGTGGGCAGCGCCCGTTGACGCCCGCCCTCGCCCTTGCGCCGGTTCGGGGCTTCGACCTCCATCATGGGCTGAATCTCCCAGCCCTCGCCCCGGACCTGCCGTTCCTTCACGGGTCCTCCGGCAGTACGACGATGCGGGCCTTGACCGGCATCCCCGTGGCCCCGGTGATCTCGGGGATGGTGACCAGGATCGAGGTCATGTAGTTGCCGTCCCGATCCAGGTCCGGCGCCGCTTCGATGCCCGCCTTCATGAAGCAGCCCATGACGAGGCCGGTTCGGAAGGCGTGCTCTGCGTCCTTCACCGGATAGCGAGGGTCGATCATGACCGGCGACTACGACTGTCCCGCTGCACCTTGACGGTGGTGTGGGCAGGTAGCGCGTCGAAGCGCAGGCGCGGGCTCGCCTTCTCCGGGTACGGGTCGATGCCCTCCCAGACGAACAGGCCGTCCTCGTCCTGGCCGGTGTAGATCAGCGACAGGTGCGCGCTGGTCCCGTCCTTGTACTCGATCCAGACGTTCTCCGGCCGAGCGATCAGGTCCTCGCCGTCCATTACCAGGGGCTCCTGTCGTTGTAGCGGTCGAACAGGTAGGCGACTGCGCGAGAGCGGGCCTTGGGGTCCATGTCCTCCAGCAGGTCCACGAGGTTGCGCAGGACGTGGAGTTCCTCCTGCACGGTGGTCGGCTCGTCATCCATCCGATGCTTCCCCTGCTCCTGCTGGCTCTCCTGTACCGGGTCCATCTTGTTTCCTCTCTCGTGGTGGTTTTCGGCTCTTGATCGGGGTGATGTTGAGCCGCTGGTATTCCTTGCGGCGGAACGACTCGATGGTCTGCTCAGGGACGTTGACCCACCGGACAGAGTGTTCCCCGGTCGAGCCGTTGACGCCAGAGAGAACGGCAGCCGCGCTCTCCCTGTCCCTCTTGGCCTGCTTCTCCCGCCCTGCGGCGTCCAGGTAGGTCTTGACGGCGAGCACCTGCTCCTCGTCGTCAATGAGGCCGGTGACATCTGTGTCACCCCCACGGCAGGCGGTGACGTAGGGGCAGGCGGCGTAGCAGAACTCGCGCGGCTTGTCCCGGCTGGTCTCCTCACCGTGGGCCAGCGCGTAGATCACGTCGTCAACCCAGTCCACGATCTCGTCCAGCGCCTTGGCGTCGTACTGCCACACCTCGACGTGCGGCTTGGTCTCTTTGCCGGAGCGGTCGATGTAGACCAGGGCGCACAGCGCGTCCGGTGGCAGTCGGCCCATGAGGATGAGCGCAGCGGTGTAGAGGATGACCTGCCAGCGGTGCTGCGCCCTGGCTCCCTTGCGAACCACCCCGAGCCCGTCCACCGTCTTGAAGTCCACGCACATGTTGCTGCTCACCAGGTCGGGGTGACCGCGCAGGGTGACACCGTTGGGAAGTTCGATTCGCACCTCCAACTGCGTATCAACCTGCTCCAAGGCCCAGTGTTTGGAGAGGGCACCCTCGGCGTAGTTGCCCACGGCGTGACCGACGAACGAGGCCAGCGCGTAGGCGTTCGGGTGGTCGGTGAACGGGTCGTTGAGGATCATGCGGCGGACGTACTCGCGGCACCCGCCGATGTCGGAGACCCCGAGGACGTGGCTCGATGACTGCTTGCTGCGCTCGGACTGGTCACCGAAGTCGATGATCGACTGCTCCACCTGGTCGGCCAGCCAGAGCGCCGTCTGTTCGGCCCGCAGGTTCAGGGCGGGGGGTGGGTCCGGGAAGCCCGCCTCCTGCCACTCGGTGACCTGAGTGGCGTACTCCTCACTCATCGCTGCCCGCCTGGTTCTGCATCGTCTCGGCCATGAACACGGCCAGCAGGCGGAGCGCCTGCCACTCCGTAAACCCTTGGGCGACAAGGGTCTTGAACAACTCGTGTATCTGGCCCGCAGCCTCGGCCAGCGGGGTGAAGCCCGTGTCTCCGTCTTGCGGGCTCACGACTCAATCGCTTCGGCCACGACCGGCTCGCCGTCGTTGGGCATGGTTGCGCGGGCCACCATGTCCTGGACCTCCTGGCTCATCGGCTGACGCTCGGGGCGCGGGTGCCACTGGTCCGGGTCCACCGTGAACCGCACCTGGTCCCTGGTCGCACCCTGGGCGTAGAGGGACAGGCCGAACTGGGTGCCGAGGTTGGCGGCGCACCGCTTCATCGCGTCGGAGGCGGCGGTCTTGACGGCGAAGTCCATCGTGTCCCCGAGGACCGGGCCGACCTGGGTCGCCGCGGCCACGTCCGAGTAGACGGCACCCGTGGTGTGGATGGTCAGCCGGGCCTGGGCCAGCGCGGTGACGACGTAGTTGCCGGTGCCGTCCGGGTTGCGCCGGGACACGTCCATGACCTCGACGCGGGTGGTCTCGATGTCGAACTGCGCGAAGCCGAACACCCGGATGAGGGTGGCCCGCACGTCGTGGGCCTCCAGGTAGGAGAGGGTCGATCCACCCTGCTGCCGCTTGATGACACGGGCGGGGTGCAGGTCCGCGAGCAGCAGGTCAACCTGCTCGGTGGTCAGGCCGGGGGAGGGGGGTCGAACTCGTTGCGCCATGTAGCCATTCCTCTCATAGGGGGGTGACATATCTGTCACCCCGGCAAGGTGGTGGTGGTCGCCTGCGCGTACATCCATCCTAGTGCGTTACGGGTGTGTGCGCAATGGTCAATGTTGGGTGCCACTAAGTGCGTGGGCTTGGCCCTTGCAGTCGAATCCCCACCACCCATCGAAGCCGTGAAGGGCGCGGTCCCACGGTTCCTTGCAGGCACGGGACACGATCAGCCCCGCCTCCTCGGCGCGGGTCGGGTGCAGGTGGACCCAGCGGTGGCAGGTGGCGCACAGCAGGACGCCGTTGCACGGACAGTGGGTGTGGTCGTCAACTACCGAGCGTCCGCGGCGGTGGTGCCACTCAGCGCCCGGCATCATGCACCGGAAGCAGAGCCCCCGCTGGCGGCGGTGCACCAGCCAGCGGGCCTCTTTCGGAATCTTGCTCATCGCACGCGGTACTGCTCGACGCTGTCGTCCCAGTAGCCGTCGTGCCCGGCCTCGGCGCACGGGCAGCGCACCTTGAGGCCCTTCTCCTCGACTACCCCCGTGCAGTTCTCGCAGTCCAGGGTCCAGCAGGAGGGGCAAGGAACCGCTGTACGGGCCGCTGAGCGACTCGCCCCCTCGGGGGTCATCTCGATACCTGCCAGCCCTGGCGGTCCAGCCAGGCGTCGCACGCGCCCCGGAGCAGGGCGATCCGGGACTCCGTGGAGGTGATGTTGTCGTCCGCGAACCCGGTCAGGACCGCCTCGACCCGCGCATCCCCTCGGGGTGACAAGAATGTCACCGGGGACATCGGCTCCTCCGGCTCCGGCTCCGGCTCGGGCGTCGGCGTCCAGATGGCGGTGGGTTCTACGGGGTCATAAGTGCGTCGGGCGGGCCGATCCCTCCCGTCCTGGCCGACCAACCTGTCGGGGACAACTGCGGCATTTGCCGCAGTTGCCTCGGCCACGTCGCGCCGCACCGTCCGCTCGTTGCTGCGGGTGATGGTTGCCGCCGCCCTCATGCTGATCCCGTCCGCGACCAACTGCATGACGATGTCCTTGCGGACCTGTGTCGGCAGTTGGAAGGGCAGGCGCTCGCGGCTCAACTCCTCCAGGCTGTCGTAGCCCAGGGCCACCCAGCCCCGGCGCTTGACGAACTCGGTGGCGAGGTGGGTCAGGCGCAGCACGCGGGTCTCGATGATCCCGTACAGGCCGGTCATCTCGGTGACCGCCATCTCGGCTTCCTCGGGCGTCATCATCGTGACCGGCTGGCGGTACGGGCCGGGCGTCCCCTCGTGGGTGCGCGCCGAACACCCGAGCATCTGCAACTCCGCGACGAGGTCGGCCGCGTTCCCGGTGAAGGTGCACCATCTGCGCTCGGCGTGACCGTCCCACTCCAGGGTCACCGCGTGCAGCCCCGCCTGCGCCTCGCGCGGTAGCCCCCGCACATAGCCGCCCTCGTAGACGTGCACGTTCGTCAGTTCGTTGAACTCCACTGTTCCGCTCCCTCTCCGGTGGTGCTGCGTAGGACCTGCCCTTGAGGAACCGGGGTCCAGGGCTCCTCCTCCTCTTTGCCGCTTTTCGTCGTGCCTTGCCGCTCCCGTATCTGTTCGAGACGCTTGTTGATCTTGCGCTGGGCTTCGTTCATCCGTTCCATTCGCGCGGCCCGTGTTGCATCCGGCCACTGTGCCGCAGCGTGGACGATCCGTACAGCCTCACCGAACCGCTCGTTCCATTCAGCATCTCGCAGGTCGCCACCCTCAGCGCGACCCTGTTCGAGCCCGTGTAGGTAGCCCCAGGAGTAGCCGTCCATCCACTCGTCAGGCATGGTGTCCTCGTTTTGGGCAGAGTTGATCCGATGGGGGTCGGGCGCGTCGGGCTCCGGGGCACGTCCTCACGATTGCGGGGTAAGCGCAGAGCCCTTCTCCTGCTCGGGCCGCTCATCCCGGCCTGCACTCTTTGTGCCACGGGATGGCGGAGCGGTAGACGATGCGGTCCTCGTCGGTGATGAGGTGATCGCACCCAGGGCAGGTCGCGCCGACAGCCGGGTCCACGAGGTAGCGCCGGTACTGCTGCTTCGCCACGGTGACGTGTGCGCGCTTGCACAGGGGGTGGAACTTGGTCCGTGACCGGTCCTGGACGTAGTGCGTGCCCCTGGGGATGGGTTGCTTGCACCCTCCGCAGACCAGGCCGTCCTGTAGGGCCTGGTGCTGCTTGGCCCGCCAGGTGGGTCGCGCTGTGTTGGTCATCCGGTGTGTCCCCTTTACGTCTGTCGAGAGCACGCCGGGGTTGCTACGCTGGTGCGTAAGCAACCGGTTCCGAGCCTGTGTCCTCGTTGAGCCGGTGGACCCCTGGAGACCGTGCTTGCGGTCCGGGGGTCCTGCTTGTCCCCCAACCCTGGCCCTGCCCAGGGGCGTGCGCAAGGGGTTCAGCAATAGTGTTTGCGGTGGCCCCTGGGTGTGGATGGTGCCCATGATAGTGGCCTGGGTGTGGGCAAAAAAATAGCCCTGAACCCGTTGGGGTTCAGGGCTGAACGGTTCTGGCTTCTATGATTCGGACTCGGGTCGTGTGGAGTTTCCTCTCCTCCCTGCCCAGGGGCTCTAGGGGCGTGGTGGCTCCGAAGATGAGCGCCAGACAGGGCCGCCTCCGTGAGGAGGCGGCCCTGTCGTCGGGGTGACAAACTTGTCACCCGTTGTGGACGGCACCGGCCCTGGTCAGGGGGATTGCAGGACCGGTGCCGCCACGACCTCAGCCCTCCCAGGGGACTCCGACCGTCATAGCGGGTGTCCTGACGATTACCGGAATCCGGGCGACCTTGGCCCGTCTCATGCAGTCAATAGTCCCCCTGCTCCCCGTCATCGGGAAGGCCAGGCAGACATCGGCTCCAGTCTTGACCATCACCGCGTTGCGGATGGGACCGGCCGCTCGGCCGTGAGTGTCCCAGTCCGCGGGGTACTGCTCGATGATCCAGCCCAGGTCCTCGGCCACCTGCTCAGCCAGGTAGTCCGCCCCGTAGAACACCTGGGCCATGCGGTCCCAACTGCGCTGCGCGCCACTGACCAGGATCATCTCCTGCGGAGCGGTGGTGCCCATCACCTTGACCATCTCCGCCTTGATCGCGTCCCGGTCCACCCAGTTGCGGGAGCCCGTGACCAGGACCCTCACTCGACTCCCACCGCCTTCTCGTAGGACGCCTTCCAGCGCGCGGCCCGGTCCTCCGCCTGCTCGACGCGGACATACAACTGATAGTTCGCGTCGAGCAGGCTGGAGCAGTTCAGGCAGGTCGTGTCCCAGGTGATGGCCTGGCGGTACTCGGCCACCTCGGCACGGAGACGACGGAGTTCGTCGTACTCCTCCCAGGTCACGTCAGGTGTCACGTCGCCATCCAGACCACGCACCCCTCGTGCGCCGGGTCAGCCTCGACGGTCAGGCCCTCCGCAGGGATGCCCGAGTCCAGCAGCACCACCTCGTCGCCCGCCTCGAACGGTTCGAGACAGACCACGCAGTCCCGCCCCACGAGGGGGTGGTCCGGCGCAAGCGGAGCGAACCGTCCGGGCTCGCTGAGCGGATCACCCTTCGCCATCGCGCACCTTGCCGATCATCCGCATCCCGCCCTGGCCCTGGAGGTTGCCGATCCGGTAGACCGCGGTCACCCAGAACTCGGCGTCCGCGCTCGGCCACCCGGCCACCTCCTCCTCAGGTGTCGCTGGCGCAGGCATCGTGTACTCGATGCTGCCCTCGTAGGAGTCGCCCTCCAGGACGTGCTCGCGGATATCGGCCAGCAGGAACCCGAGGGTTTCCTTGGTCATGCCGACCGGGATGAGGTTGTGGCCGGGGGTGACAACCTTGTCACTCACTCGTCGTCCTCCTCGCCCATGCAGCCGTCCGAGCAGGCCCGCCCGTGGTCCATGTGGCTCTGGTGCACGGCCTCATACACGTCCTCGCCGTTGACCAGTGCCTTGGTCCCCGCGCGCAGGTCCTCGACCTGGTTCTGCGGCGCGAACAGGGCGTCCGCTCCGGCGTCGTCCAGGCCGACCCGCTGCATGGCGTAGATCGACACCGGCATGTCGTTCCCGCACTCGCAGTACCGCTGCTCGGGAGGGCAGATGCAGTAGACCGGGTGCGCCACCCGGTCTCCCTTGATGAGCGGCTGCGTCCCGGAGATGACCAGGTCGGTGTGCGCTGCCCACTTGGCGTGGTCGAGCGTGGCGATCCAGCCCGCGTGACAGAACGCGGTGCCGCACGCCTCGTCCAGCGGGTCCTCGAAGTCCTCGATGCGGTGGCGGTCGTCCCGGTCGTCACGCCAGGACTCCTGGTTGTGGCGGCTCGGGTACATCTCGATGACCGACAGCGCGGTGACCGCGAGGTCGTGGTCAATGCTGAGGTTCATGCTGTTCCTCTCTTTCCGGTGGGGGAATCCTGTGGTGAATCGTCCTCCGCGTTGACCATTGCGCCGACCAGGAAGTCAACGAGGATCGTGCGGAACGTGAAGGCGCTGAGGCCCTGGTTCTCGACCAGGGCCATGACCTCCCGGACGTGCTGGTTGGCGTACCAGGTGAAGAAGGTCAGGTCCTTCTTCGTGAACCGCTGCTCGTAGTCGTACTCGGGATCACCGCTCATCCTGAATCCTCTTTCTCGCTTTCTCGGCCGCGTCTGCGGCCTCCTCGATGGCGGCGCGTTTGGTCTCAATGACGAGGACGCGGATGCCTTTGTAGGCGTACACCAACACGGGCACCGGCCAGATCGGCGTGCAGGCGAACATCGCCATCGAGCCGAGGAAGCCACCCCGGTCCGCGATGGCCTTCTCCTCGGCGTAGCCCCTCTCTCGGTGCTCGCGCCAGTCAGCCAGGGCGATGAGCGCGCTGACTCCCCAGACCAGTCCCCAGATGCCAGCGCAGGTGACGTAGATGCCGATGACCCAGTTCACCTGCGCCCCCGTCCGGTGATGATCGCCCGACCCAGGGCGATGAGAACGATGACGACCGCCAGAATGGGGATGGCCCAGCCCCAGTTCATCGGTTCGTCCTCTCCTGGGTTGAGGCGATGCCGATGAGGGCACACTTGCTCGCCAGGTCCAGGAAGTTGGCGAACCCCTCCAGGTCGCCGTTGCGCCAGGCCACCATCGCCTCCCGGTACAGCGCCCTCGTGGCCTCGTAGGGGGTCGTGGCTGGCCCCATCTCCTCGGTGTCCATCAGAGGTAGTCCTTCGGGTCGGTGATCGGGAACTCGGCTACGGCGTGGGCCAGGCTGGGCAGGAACGGCACGCTCCCCCACCGCTCGCTCAGCCGTCCGAAGATGCTGGCTGGGTACGCCGCCCCTGGCGGGCCGGTCAGCGCGAGCACCTTCGCCTTGGATGCCCGGAATCCGCCCGGTCCGATGACCGTCCGGCCATACGCCTCGATCACCCCGACGACGACGTACTCGGGGCTGTTGCGGGTGGGGATGTGGCCGGGCCGGAACACCCCGTAGAACCCGCAGGTGCACCGGGCGTCGAACGTGTGCCCGTTGGTGCGCAGGGCGATTGCGTCCCGGCAGGTCACGCAGTCGGGCGAGCACGGCCACTGGTCCATCGGGCCGCTGAGCCCGCTGGCGAGGCAGACGCTCTCGTTCTCACCCGGTCGCCACGGTGGGGCCGCCTTCTGTGCATACGCCAGGAGTTCACCGAAGTCGTCCAGTCGCCAGGCCCGCAGGCCGATCACCGACCCGGCGACGAGGGGCACCTCGACGTTGGGCGGTGGTGTCGGCATCGGCGGCATCACCGTCCCTGCCGTCCACTGGATCGTCCCTGGCAGCACCACCTTGATGGGTCGGTTCGAGCAGTCCATCTTGTGCCCACCGTCAACCATGCACTCGGGGCAGATCGTCATGCGGGCACCTCCTCGGGTACCGGCACCTGCTCCGGCTCCGGGGCCTCGACCGGGGCCTCGATGGGCTCGAACTCGATCTCTCGCTGGGGTTCTCCAATAACACCCATGATTGGGTTCCTCTCTCTGTGGTGGTGGGACTCTGCCGGGGGTGACACCTTTGTCACCCCCGGCAGAGGTCTACTTCTTCATGTCTCGGATCAGGTCCGAGAAGTCCCAGGCCACGATCAACGTGTAGATCAAAGCGCCGAGCAATCCGACTGCCCAACACCATTGACCTACTGTTTCGATCACGGCTGGTTCTGCGGGTCCGCTCCGATGGCGAACAACTGGCGCAGTTCCGGGTGGGCGGCGAGCAGGCGCTCGATCTCCGCCTTCGCCTTCTGCGTCTCGTTCGGCTTCGGCGTCCACTCGATACCGATGGCGGCGTAGCCGTCCACGAGGTAGCCGTCGAACTCCTCCCGGTACTTGTCACGCAGCCGGGCCACGGCCTGCGTGTAGACCGCGCTCCGTTCCTTGCTCGACACCTGCTGCGTCGTCGTGCCCTCGTCCGCGGGCGTCTCGTCCTGGGGCGATGGGGCGTCCTGCGTTGCGGCCTCGGTGGTCACGCTGTCATCCTCTCTGTGGTTGTGGATGGGGTGTGGGTGACAACCTTGTCACCCTCAAAACGGCGGTTCGTCATACGAGGGCATCGCCTGACCGGCCCACTGTGGCTGCGCCTGCTGGCCCTGTGGGGGCGCAGCGGGCGGGGCCTGAGCCGGAGGACCGTAGGCCGGTCCCGGCCCGGCAGCGGGCTGTTGAGCGGGGGCGACAGGCTGCTGCGGAGGAGGTTGGGGCATCGTCGCCCACGGGTCCTCACTCGCAGCGGGAGGCGTCTGGGTCCGGGACGCCCGCGCCGCGACAGTCACGGCGTTCCATTGCAGCGACGGCCCGATGGTCTCGACCGTCACCCCGTAGGTGGTCACCTCGGCGTTGTCCTTGTTGGTGTACTTCCGCATCGCCAACTTGCCGTTGATGAGCACCAGGTCGCCCTTGTGCAGGGAATCGGCCACATGCTCCGCGGTCTCCCGCCAAGCAGAGCAGTCCAGGAAGGTGGTCTCCCCGTCCTCCCACTCACCCGTGGTCTGGTTCTTCCTGCGGTCGTTGCAGGCCACGCCGAACGACGCGACCGCCACACCGCTGGGAAGGAACTTCAACTCCGGGTTGCGAGTGAGCCGTCCCTCTACCTGAATCTTCGGTAGCACTACGTTTCCTCTCCTACTGCCTCGGCCGCCTCTGCGGCGGCTGCCTCCTCGGCTTCGACTTCCTCCCAGGTGCGAGCCCTGATCCAGATGTCAGCCTTGATCCCCGTGGTGTTGCGGGTGATGAGGTCAAAAC
>Ga0193738_1000084_pt1 | contig 59103 bp, 41 predicted proteins | sample L2a1metaG_FD_144927 | JGI IMG/M metagenome (GOLD analysis project Ga0193738, IMG submission 144927) | Soil microbial communities from a riparian zone of the East river system, Colorado, United States - L2a1 | ecosystem: Environmental > Terrestrial > Soil > Riparian zone | place: USA: East River... | reverse complement strand
AGGATTTCCAGGATTAGTGGGATATAAACAAGTGGAGTTAAAGTATTAAAGTAAGGTGCTGTTAAAAGGGTTTTAAAAAAGGGGTTAAACTAATCAGTAATTTTAGTAATAATTTTGTAAACACCATCTCTGATATCTACGTTAATATCTTCAGGTAAAACCTGTCTGTATAAACTCGTAGCTTCAATCATTCTACCTACAGTGAATCCATCTACAATAGTTTGAGTTTCTTTAGAAACATTTTCAGTCAGTGGGGTTAAAACACTAGAATCAATAACTCTAGGAGTGTTTGGAGTAATAGTTGAAGTACTACCAAACTGAGTTACCTCTTTCTAATGGAAAATATTTATTTAATTGAGAAGTAGGAGTATTAGGTGTAATTGGAGATTCAACTACACTGTTAACATTAGTAGTCACTGAAGTGGATGCACCTGGATTTCCCGGGTTTCCTGGATCAGTTATATAATATAAAATTAAATCTTTAACAGTAAATTTAAATTCAATTAAAGATTGATTTAACCAATTATATTCAGTTAAAGCTTCAGGTGTAATTGAGGGTCCAGGTAATACAAAAAAGAAATATCCAAATAATATTATAGAACTATAAAATGAGAATTGTTTTAATAAGTGATATTTATTATCATTATTAATTTCATTAACTAATTCATCTACAACTTCTTTAACACCATCTTTAATACCCAATTTAACTTCATTTCTAATTTGAGATGTTGAATCATTTAAAACTGATTCTAACTCAGATTTACTTATAGAAGTATCAACAGGTAAATTATTAAAATGATTTAATATTTTAGTCCATAGATTTTTTATTAGTTCTAAATAAGGTTCTAATAAATCATAATAAATTGAATCTGTTGCCACTCCTTCTTTGATTATATATGAGAAAGTAATATTTAAAATGGGAATAGACAAATATGAATCGTTTACTACACTTAATCTTTGTGATAAATATTCTAATAAGAGTTCTTTATCTGTGTAGTTTACTTTTCTTAAATGACCTAAAGTTTTATACCCCATTTCTGATTCTGTAAATTGAACTTTACACATTAACATTAGATGAGATGTATCCTTGATATTTATAAAAACATCGTTCCAAAAGTTATTAATAAAATTACCTAATATTTCATTAGATAATACTATATTATTTTCAATAGGATATGATTTTACTTTAATCATTGGATATATTATATTAAATTTAAATACTTGATAATAACTTGTATTACCTCTGAGAGATACCCTCCATAAACCACTTATTCCTCTAACCTACTATTAATATATAATTATTTTTAACTTATAATTAAATTCGGAAGTATTATAACTAAGTTAAGCACTGTCATTGTAACCTAATATTTAGATTCGCGATTCCCGACAGATGATAGTTATTAAGTTAAATTTTATGATATAAAGGTATTTAATCTTTATACTCTTTTATGATAATTAATATGAGAAAATCATATTTATATATTGATTATTAAATACTATCATAATCAGAATCGAACTGACAATTTTAGATTTTAACCCTTAAATTTTATGTTAAACTACAGATAAAGCCGTAGCTGTAGGCTGGGGTTAACTAATCAATTTCTAACACTGAGAATTTATTTGGTGTTGCCATGGAAACTATTTCTGTTTCAGTAGATGGAATTACACTTGTACTTGCAGCTTTAGCTCCTTTCCACGTTCTTAACCAATTATCTGTATCACCTGTAAATTGTGCTTTCTCATGGATTTTCCATTCTCCTACATCTGACAAGATATTTTCTGCTACTGGTAATATCGTTGGTGTTGTTGGTATACTTTTTAATTGATTATGGATATTATATGTATGTATTGTATCTATAAATGATGTTCTAGGTATTGGTGTTGAGTAGTTTGAGGTTGCTTGGGACCAGATATTTGGTGTTGCACCTTTAACTTCTAAATATTGTCCTTTACTTACTTCTAACATTTTAACTATTCTATCTGCGTATTCCATATCTTTGAATCTTTTTAGATTTTCAAATACGGATTCACCAAATAAATTGATTTTTAATTGTTCATACCAAGGTAAATAAGGATTAATAGTTGTAAATGGATAAAGCGTTCTATCTGCTGTTTCCATGTGATTTTGTCTTTCCATGAAAGTTTTAAAATTCTGTGTAGCCGTAGCATATCCGGTTTCACTACTTGCAATTATCCAATTAAATGGATTTATATTTGTTTTGATTTTCCTAATGAAACTTCCGATGGCACTTGTAAAGTCTGTGGCTCCTCTATTATCTTGTATATAGATTTCTGTACTCGGACCTGCTCCATCGGTTGGTGATGGTTTAGCTGTAGTTGAACCGGATGTAATATTTTCTATGATTAAAGGATCAAATATTAATTTATATCCAAAGTATACAACAGTGATTCCACCTAATATCCATAACCATGTTGAGATATCTTTATACCATGAGCTAGCGGATACTGGTTCAACTTGAATATTTAATAAGGAATTATATGATTTTCTTAAACTATCTTCGACACTACCAGAAGTTGGATATTGTGGATTAAATGCTGATTTATCTATTGGACCGTTAGACCATATTTTTTTATAAGCATTTCCTGTATTATCACCAGGTACATTAGGTACTACCCTATGATCGAACAATTCAACGAACCAATTAAACATTCTTTTTGTGAAGTTTGTAAAGATTTCTAAGTAACTGTGACCCATTCCTACAAAACCTGCTAATACATTCTCATAACCGAAACCTACTGTTTTAAATACCATGAATACACCAATTGCAGCATTAAATAATATAAATACTTTTCTTACTTTCACTAATATTTTCCAGATTGTTGTTCTACCGTATATTATAGATAGTGCTGTAATTATTTGTTTAATAAATGGGATTTTATGTGCATAAGATAACACTGCTGTTATTATCCACAACATAAACATTGAACTTTTCATATGTAAGTTCTGGATATACGAATGTTTTATATCATTTGTTTTCTCTGCGGCTGTTGATCTTTTGTGGTTAGATTTTAATTGTTCTTGTAATTTATCTATCTCAACTTGTAATGTTTTCATAGTTAAATTATTTTTTTTTATATTTTTCATTAATTATATTTTATTAAATTTATAATACTATTATTACTCTTCATAATAACTGAGGAATATCCTCTTTAAATTAAATATTCAATATAACTAAGTTAAGCACTGTCAATCTAATAGACAGATGATAGTTATTTATTAAACTTAAAAATATATGGCATTATAAACATATATCTCTTTTAAATTAAATATGTATAAATGTAGATAATTAGTGATAGCTCGACCACAGGTCGATCAGGTGGCTATCACTAATTATCGATATTGAGGTTTAATATTATTTATCTAAACCCTGGATACTCTGTCTCCTTACTACTCGCTCCCAGTTCGAATGTTAAACTAAGGTGAACTGGGACCTACTCAATTGACAATCGAGTGCTCTAAACCTATTAAGCTCAATATTAGATAGGATAGAAAGGTAGATGAGAGTTATCTAAACCCTGGATACTTGGCCTCCTTACTACTAAAAGATATTCTTCTATAGGGAGAATAATTATTTTAATAATCTATTTTTCTATAATTTAAATATTAAAAACCTTCACTTTTATGATATAATTTACTTAAATTATACAATTTTATAAAAATAAGGTTTTACCTAAAGTGGGGGATAATTAATTATTAAAAATAATTCTAGTATTTACTATTGTTTATTTAATATAAGACATAAATTCTATTATATTTATATAAATTATTAATAATAATACAATAGTAATTATACCAATATTCATTAATAAATAATATTGTTGAAATTTTCTTCTAATTTGTATAAATTTAGCTATTTTAGGAAATCTATTTTCTAAATCAAAGAATAATATTAATTTTTCTCCATAAAATATACTAATTAGATTAATTAAACTAAATAAAATAAACAATGAACCAGAAATATGAACAACAGCTAAATTTTGTTGATAATTTAACCCTTCAAAAAAACTCTGTAATGAATCAAAATATTGAGATTTATTTCCACTATTATTCAATAAAGTGTTAATTTTATTAATAAATGAATCAAATTTAGTATTTACAGATTCATACATATTTTGTATTTCTACATCTGTACTTACAACTTCTTGTATTTGTTCAATTATTGCTGGATCTTCACTATTTTCTGAATATTTACTTTGTAACTCTCTTTTGATTTCTACAGAATTTCTTAACTTCTGATCCAATACTTCTACTTCTTTTCTTAAATTATTAGATTCTTCTAAGATTTCTCTTTCAGTTTCTAATTTGCTTACATTATTTTCAAGTAAAGATGTATATTTATTGTTTAACTCTTCATATTTAGCTTCATGTTTATTAATTTCTGATTCTAATACAGATGTTTTCTTACCTCTTATAGTATTAAACACACCCATACTAAATGTAGTTAAAGTTAATCCTTGAAAAAATCTTGTAGTTCTCATTAAATTTGTTGTTTGTTTTTGTTTTATAATCATCAACCTTATTCTTTAACTTTAATTAAATATTCCTGACAATATTTAAACAGTGACCTACCCTATAGTTAAAACATAGGGTTGATATAGTTAAAGGGAATGGATTTTCTTAAGCTAGTGATAAAATATAAATATTACATAATTTTAATTAAAAGAGATCAATCATTTAACTGTCTTTGTCCAATACATGCTAATGTAAAGCCCGATCGTTTTTATGTAATTATTTGTGTATTACAAATCTTATATCATTTAATTTTAAATTGATTGAACATTTAAACATTAATTTTTAAACTTGTTGTAATTATTTTTATCTCTTTTATTTTTAAAACCCTTTTAACAACACCTTACTTATGGTTTTAACTCCTCTCATCTCTATCCCACTAATCCTGGAAATCCTGGACCATCAGCTACTAATGTAACACCTAGTTCAATTGAATCACCAGTTACACCTACTAACAAAGTTAATGAATACTTTCCATTAGAAAGAGGTAACTCAGTTTGGAGTGAAGGTAGTACTTCAACCATTACTGCTAATACTCCTAAAGTTAATAATCTTAATGATTTAACCCCAGTTAAAGTAGATGTTGAAACACAAACTACTTTAGATGGATTAACTGTTAAAAAAATGGGTGTAGGTATAGATATCTATGAAGCTGCATTACCTGCAGATGTTACTAATAATGTTACTGATAAAGTTAATGAAATTATTACTAAATTAACAGATTAATAAAAACTTAAATAATTAATATAAAACTCTATATCCCCTTACTTTAATACCTCAAAAATTACTTTATTCCCTCTCATTTATAGAATTAATAACGGCTTTAACAATGCTTTTGAAACTTTATTTAATAAATTTAAAAACCTTATTAATAAAACAATTAAAAATTACATTAAATAAATTATTTAATATTAAACATCTTAACCCTTTATCATACTCTGTTAAGAATACACTTACATTATACTCAGGTTCACTTATTAATAATTGATTAGGTGCTACGATTTGTAATAATGGTTTAACCTTAGGTGATGATATTAAGGATACACTCCCTGTTTGAGTACTTATCGAAGGTGTTACAATTTGTAACATAGGAGTTGATATTAAATATTTTATATTTTTAACAGCAGTCCCAAACATTCCAGCAATTGATTGTATAATAATCATTTAAAGTATAATTAATTAACTCTATTTTTGCTCGTTATCTAATATAATGATTATTAGATCTACATTACATCAGCCCTATAATGGGGGGTTATAATAATATTATTTATTTTTAGAAATGAAGATAGGAGCTACCATAGCTAATAATAAAATTACACTTGTTATTATTAATAAGAATGCACCAGAAGTATAAAGGTGTTGTCCAATAGTTTCAATTTGTAAGAAATTAGTAAAAGTTGTATCAGCAATATTAGGATTATAAGCAGTATTAACAGTATTAATAGCAGATATTTCAGAATTAAATAATAAACCATTAAAATTAGTTAAAGTTTCTAATAATACAGAAATTATAGATACATTATTAAAACTAAATGGCATTATAGTAAAGATTTCATAAATAAATAAAGATCCTATTGCTAAAGCTAAAGGTAAATTTTTTGTATATTGTGAACCAGTTTCTAATATATCAGTTAATTTTATATTAATCATCATAATTACAAAAAGGAATAATACTGTTATAGCTCCAACATATACAATAATATAAGATATTCCTATAAATCCTACACCTAATAAGATTAAATATCCTGCTGCATTAACAAATACAGAGATTAAAAAGATTACTGCTATTACAGGATTTTTAGATGTTATAACTAAAACACTAGAAAGTAGAGTACTAAAAGCTAATATATCTATTAAAATATTTTTCATTGTATTTAATTAGTTATCATTACTTCTATTACCTTGTCAAAGGCTCCCAACCCTATTATTTTTTTTAAAAAGCATAGATTTTTAATAATGATTTGCAGCCTAGCTATTCGCCCTCCAAAATATTTAAAGGTTAGCATACTATTGCTATAGCATGGTTGTGGTTAGGGTTTTTCTATAGAAGTGAAATATGATTCATAAATCTAATTAAAGAATAAATTATTTAATTAAAAATGAATGAATGTTTTATTAATATTTAATGACTTTCAATGAAGTTTTTTAAGTTATCAAATATTTTTATTGTCATAAGTATATTATACTTATAAAGAGGACAAGTGCTAGCTTTAAATTTAATTATATTGTCTATTAATAAACACTGCTATTTATATAAACTCCTATGCCTACTCCTTATTTATAATCGGTGCTAAGGCAGCCTTGCTTACCTTTAGGATAGCAGTGCTAGAGATAGATGCTATAATGCAAAGTTGAATGCTAAGGTAGCATAGTCATAATTATTATTGCTATAATAGCAGAGATATTTAAACATAAAGTTAAAACATTATTATTTTGTAATACACTATAACTATTTTTTATTTTCTTTTCTTCTTTTTTATTTTTTTTTTATATATCATCATTAGAAGTATAATAAATTATCCTCTTTTGGACTCGAACCAAAATTAACACTTTAGAAGAATGCTGTTCTAACCATTAAACTAAGAGAAATTTTTTTTATATTTTATGTTAATTTAGCTAAGGGTGCCTAGGCAAGCAAAGTTCTATAGAAATATTTTTATATTTATCTAAATTAAATTAAGAACATTAATTTTACTATTACTTTTAATATATTAATAGTTAATTTATTAGAAAATAGATTCAATATATAAATAAAATATGGGAAAGAAATATAAAATATTAGATTAATAGCCGAAAAAAGGAATCGAACCTTTGTTATACCGTCATGAATGGTATGTTTTAACCTATTAAACTATTTCAGCTCATCATTTTTGTTACTTATTTCTTTTAAATTAATTTATTTTTACTTATTTAGGACTACCCTTTATTAATCTTACTTATAATTTAAATTAAATTAATTAAGATGTGAATTTATTTAATATTTTACCATTTTTATGATATTTTATTTTTGTATATTAATACATATTCTATACTTCCTTTGCTCTAATAGGTATAGGCTGCTGTTTCAGCTTGCAGGGGATAAAAAAATTAAAATATAATTTTCTATTTGAATATTAGTTAGATTCAGTAGCTAAATCCATTAAAGTATTTTCTATTAAACCTACCATTGGAACGATTATAATAAACCAAGCAAAGTAGAATGCTGTAGCAATTTGTCCAATTTCAACATAAGGTGTGTTAGGGTGCTGGCTTCCAATCCACATTAGGATAAAGAAATCAACAACGAAGGCCCAGAAGAAAAATTTCATAGCTGGTCTGAAAGCCATACCTCTAATTCTAGATACATCTGTTAAAGGTAAAACTAATAAAATTAATAATGAACCAAACATAGCTAATACTCCTAATAATTTATTAGGAATAGATCTTAATATAGCATAGTAAGGTAATAGATACCATTCAGGTACGATTGAAGGAGGTGTTTGCATTGGATTAGCAGGAATATAATTATCACTGTGTCCTAATAAGTTAGGATAATAGAATATTAAAATAGATAATACTAATAAAAATAAGAAAATAGTTACTAAATCTTTAAAAATAAAGTAAGGATGGAAAGCTAATCTATCTGTATTAGATGTTATTCCATTAGGATTATTTGAACCATGTATATGTAAAGCAATTAAGTGAGCAACGGCTAAAGCAGCTAATAAGAAAGGTAATAAAAAGTGTAAAGAGAAGAATCTATTTAATGTTGCATTACTTACACTAAATCCACCCCAAATTAATTCTACTAAATCTTGACCAAATACTGGAATGGCACTTAATAAATTAGTAATTACAGTAGCTCCCCATAAACTCATTTGTCCATAAGGTAAAACATATCCTAAGAATGCTATAGCCATCATTAAAACTAAGATTATTACTCCTATTGACCATAATAATACTCTAGGTGATCTATAAGATCCATAATATAATCCTCTTCCTATATGTGCATATACAAAAATAAAGAAGAATGAAGCAACATTAGCATGGCAATATCTAATTATATAACCTGCATTAACATCTCTCATTATGTGTTCTACTGATGAAAACGCAAAATCTACGTGAGGTTGATAATGCATTGCTAAAAAACTTCCAGTTAAAATTTGTATTATTAAACAAATTCCTAATAAAGAACCAAAGTTCCATAAATAAGAAATATTTGCTGGTTCTGGAGAATCAATTACATAAGAATTAAATAATCTAAGTAAAACATGCGATTTTAATAATCTCATTTATTTATTTAATTATAAATTTAACATTACTATTTTAAAATTTAAAATTAAAATAATGAATAATTTATTTTTGTTGTTTAGCCCTTTATTTATAGACAGGTAAAGTAAAGAACATTTAATTTATCAATAATTATTTTTATATATTAATTTTTTTAATGAAAATGGAGATAAAAATTAATAATTTTTTATATTAAGTTAATTAAGAATTTAACTTTAATGTTAATATATTATATTTAATAATATTATTAGTTTAATTATTATTTTGTAATACACTATAACTATTTTATTTTTTATTAAGCCCAAGAAGATTTGAACTTCTACAGATTCCTCATCAAGAAATTATTCTACCATTAAATTATAGGCTTTATTTTTTATTTTATTTTATTTATTTTATTTATATAATTTTTGGTCTAGATTTTTCTTTTCTTCTTTTTATTTTATATTATTTATTTTATTTATTTTTATTAAAATAGCTTCGCAACCCAAATATTTATGGGTAGGATAGACTGGTTACGCTAGCAAACCAAAGGTTGCGGTACAAACCTTGCCAAAGCTGCCCCAGCATTATAAATTGTATAAGGATGCAGCAAGAAAAATATTACTTCTTATTTTATATTATAATATTATTCAGACTATAAATTATTATTGAATAAATTAAATATAAAATAATTGGGTTTAATTTTTCCCTATAATAATAAAACATTATTTATTACTAATCACTTCTTTTAAGAAATTTATTTATATATTTTTTATATCTGTTCCTACGTCATTTAATGATTAGAGTTAAGAAGGAATTGAACCTTAATTTGATAGACTTTGCAGGTCTACTACAGAACCATCTGTAAACTTAACTCTTTTTATTTTAACCTAAGCTTTAAAATCATAACTATTTTCATATTTATCAATATTGTTATTAGATTAATCACTTCTGACTTAAAATTTACATTATATATAGAATATTTTGTTATATTATAGGTTTACCTAGCCCACTGCCTACGGCACCCTAGACAGGGCACTATGATATAATAGTTCAGAGTTTTATAACTAATAGTAAAATAGCTAATTACTAAATTTTACTAGTGTTAATGCAAATAGAACTGAAGGTGATTTTAAATTTATGTAGCATGCAGTTTTAATATTTCTAATTGATGAATTAAGTGGATATATAAATCAAAAGGTTTCTATTGTTATAGCCTTTTTGAAGTTGATCCGTTTACTAAATCAGTTAAAGTTCTTAATATACCATGTATTTTATTTATTAGTTATTAATATTATAACTTTTTAAATGTTATTGGGTTATTTAATATAGTAAATTTATACAAAATAGCTTTTGAAAAAGAAGGTGTTAAATATGTTGTAGCTACAATAAAAATTCTAATAGATGTAGGTAACAAAAATTATATTAATAAAGTTTTATTATCTAAATTAATCCCATGAATGAGAAGGAGGGCACTACTTTACGAATCTTACCTGACTCAAACTGGAAACTTCAAGGGCCAAAGGCCACAAAGTAATCAATTGATTTACCCTAAAGATTAATTAGCCTGTTTGTATTATTCAGCGCCAATAGGTAGGCAGTGAATTAAAAATTTTATAAAAATAAGGTGTTTTAAAAATTGACAATTATTAACATCAAGTCTACTTGATAAATTAGTAATGCTAAACTAAATACTTTACAGTATATTCATTTGCATCCTATTTAGAAATGATCTATTTCTTATAAACAGTTTTTTCTTCTGTTACCTTACCTAGTCCAAGCTATTGCAAGGCCACTAAAAAAATCTCCACTTTACGAAAATGCCTGACCTATAAATAGGTATAAGCAAGCCGAGAGAACCTAAGCCTTTTGTCAAACAAGAGACCTAGGCAAACTATTGATAGTATCCAGAGGTTAGATTCTTGCTTTATATACATTCAGCGCTTATCTATTATGTTTGTGGCTACCCAACTATGCTTACTGATTTTATCTTATTAAATAATCTTTATCTTTATAAAGTTAAAATTAAATAAAAAAAATTAAAAACTTCAACAATTGGTACACTAGAGAAACACAGCCTATTGATCCTTTCGTACTAGAAGGTCTGCCTCTTTTTACTATTTATCCCTCCAGAAGATAGGGACCATACTGACTCACGTCGTATTAAACCCAACTCGCGTACCCTTTTAATCGGCGAACAGCCGAACCCTTCCCAGCTTCTTCCCCAGGAGGATAGGATGAGTCGACATCGAGGTGCCAAACAGCCGGGACAATGTGTACTCTCGCCGGCTATCAGCCTGTTCAATTATTGTTATCATAAAGGCTCTTTATCCTCTATTTCCATTTATCACTAAATGGTTCAGACTATGTCATCATCTGTTAAATTCATTATTTTAAGCCTCCCTATCGAAAGGGGGTTGAAGTTAAATATTATCTACTTAAAGATATATTTCATTACAAATTTGGTAATTTAGATCTCATTTGAGGAATGATATAAGGATCTATTAGTTTTCTAAATAAAATAAAACTTTCACTGTTAATAACAATGATTTTTTTACCTTTATTAGTTCTAATTTGAATACTTAATTTAAATTTATCTGTTAATTCACTTGCTAATTTAATAACTTCTAATTCTGTAAAACTTTGAGTATTAAGAACTAGAGATTTATTTTTAGAATTAATATTATAATCTAGTTTACCTCCGTCATCCATAAACCAATAAGCTAATCCTCTTGCTGTTAAATAATCTTTGATTAATAAATCTTTAATACTTTTTTTATTATTTAAAATAAATAATTCAGCTAAGGGTTTAAATGCTTCATGACTTATAGTTTGGAAACCCCAAGTAACTACTAAGTTTCCTTTAGGACTAAATCTAGATTTTTTATGAGGGAATGATATTACCCATTCATCAAATAAATTGTATACATGATCAAGATAAGGTTTATTTTTATCACTCCATTCGAATTTCAATCTATAAGTTTTACCTTTATTTTGAGTTTGAATACTTGCATCACCTAACATTAATCCAATTGATGTTTCCCATTGGATTTGATTTAAAGAATTTAATGTTTTTTTATATTCTTTAAGTCTTTTGCTGTTAGGACTTGAATTCATTAATAATAATTTATTAAAAAATGACATTAATGTATAATAATTTTAATCCTTTAGGACTTTGAATATAATGATTTAATTGAGATGCTGGGCGCTCTTGGAAAGATTATTGTTAGCTTACTCACTTTCTAGTCGTTGAACCTTCATACCTCTTATTAAATATTTTATTATTTAATTGCTAAGGTAAGCTTGGCTGCAAATTGACTTTGTAAAATTATAGCCTGATACCACTTTAAATATATTTTATATAGCCTGATAACTATAACAAAGTTTTCCTTGCAATTCACCCAGTTGTTTCTTACTTATTTCTAAATAAAGGGACAACTTTCTATCCCTAGCGTAACTTTTATCGATTGATCCCCGTCTATTCCATAATATAGCGAAGGGTCACTAAGCCCTACTTACGTATCTGTGCGACTTCTAGGTCTTTCAGTTAGGCATGCTTTCCGCCTTTACACTCTGCATAACCGTTCACTGGTTAATTGATCTCCATTCAATTTCTAGCTATACCTTTTGAAAAAATAAATTGTTTTATATATTATAAATTTTTTTGTTTTAAATATTTTTCTGTCTGGATATTAATATATAATATTCTTCTTGAATAAATTAGAATATTATTAATAATATTTATTATTGTAATTAAAATTATATATTTGGATGTACTTTGCTACTTTATTAAAGACGACCGCCCCAGTCAAACTGCCAATTAGTCAACTATCCCTTTAATTATAAATTATAAGGTAAACATAGACCCAACCAAAGTTTTAAGGCTTCCAATATTATATTTGTCTATCGACAATCCTATTTTCTATTAACTAAAGGTTGTTGTAGATCGATGTGATAACTAACTACAGTAAAGCTGCATAGGGTCTTCCCGTCCACCTGGAGGCAATCCGCATCTGCACGGATAATTCAATTTCACTGAGCAAGTTGTAGAGACAGTGAGACCATCGTTACACTATTGATACCAGACCACATTTAATGGCCAACTGATTTTGCTACCTTAGGATCCTCATAGTTAAGACCGCTATTAACCAGACTTTCAATTAGTAACAGTTTCCCATTACCTCTTTTATGTTAATGGCATTGGGCAAATTTCATCCAGAATACTATGATTTACATCATTGCTCTGAATTGTGTTTTTAGTAAACAGTCGGGGCCTCCGATTTTGTGACACCACCATAAATATTTTATATTTAAGTGGTTCCTCTTATTGTCAAACTTATGAGGAGAACTTGCCGAGTTCCTTAACAACTTTTAGCTCTACGCCTTAGTATTCTCTACTTACGAACCTGTGTCGGTTTAGGGTACGGTAGAAATTCTTATATTTATTATATATTAAAAATAAGTAATACATTTTTTTCCTGGTCCTTCCTCTATGCTATATTTGCATATTGGTTATTTTATAAAATATAAAATATTTATTAGGACTTTCAGTAAATTACTCATCAGCCAAAACTTTGGTTTTGGACCTTAGAGGCCGCATTAACATGAGACGGTTCAACCTTTTCTCATAACCCTTTCGTATTCGGCGAGAAGTATTATAACTTCTTTTTACGTTACTCATGTCAGCATTATCTCTTCAGTTACCTTAAAACAATGAAACACTGTTCTATCATTAGTATTACTGAATGTTCTACTACCTAGATTAAGAATAAATATTAATAAATTCTTAATCAACACGATATCGGTTGATTATTTAGACCCGTTAAATTTTCGGCGCTACAATCTTATTCATTTTTCCATTTTATAATATAAATTGTGTAAATGAAGGGCTGCTACGTTGTTACAACGGTCATTAAAAGATAGCGACTACCAGGCTCACTTTACAGCTGCATTCAATTTGTTACTTCCTTAATTTCACTTAATAATCATTTGGGACCTTGATTTCGTGTTCTCGGCTGTTTCCGTCTTGACTACCCAACTTAGCATGAGCAGTCTGAATATCTACCATCAATTTATGTACTTCCGAGATTCGCTTCCATTGGTAAGATTTTCGAGATCCCCGCAACCTAAACGCCTCATAGTTTTTTATTCTATGATTTGTTGGGAATTGCCGTGCTGTACCTCCATAAATTTTGTATAGATGTCATACTTACATATGTTTCGTAGAAAACCAGCTAGCACAAGGTCAGATTGGCATTTCACCGCTTTCCAAAACTCTTCGGAGAATTATGCAACATTCACCCGTTCGATCCATTATAATCTGGTCTTGGAAAGATCACCTTGCTTCGGGTCTAATAGAAGTAACTTATCCATCACTATTTCCTAGGCAATATTAGCTTATTTTCTAAGGTAATATCTTACTTCTATTTTTAATAAATTCGAGTTATTATAAATATTAAATTCTTAATTAATTTAAAATAAATTCGAGATATTATAAATAAAAATTCTTAATTAATTTAATTAAGCTAGTCAGTCCAGTCGCTTTCGCTAGGGCTTTAAACCTTGCTACTCCTATTAACTTGCTGACCCATTATGCAAAAGGTACGCCGTCATTTTATTATTAAAACTTCGACTGCTTATAGGGTTACTAATTCAAGTCTATTTCACTATGTTAATACAATTCTTTTCAAACTTTCCTTTACAGTACTTTTCGCTATTGCTAAATTTATAATACTTAGCCTTAGAGGATGGTTCCCCTTTATTCCGACAAGTTTTCTCTCATCGTACTTATTTTTTAGTTTGATTATAAATCTACAGGACTTTCACCTTTTTTAGTTATCTTTATTTTTTTTTAATTTAAATATTGATAGATTTTCAATTTATAATTTTTACTAGGCTAATCCGATTTCACTCACCATTACTTTCGGAGTCTCGGTTGATTTCCTTTCCTTTCCTTACTAGAATGATTTGCTTCAGGAAGTTTTTATATAAAGGTTTCCCTTAGGATCGCCACATTAATTTTTATTCAAGCTTATATAATTATTATAAAATATAATATTTATTAAAAGTTTATTGAATTTGTGGCTTTTGGCTTACACCTCCTTTTTTATAAATTTGCTAGTTATCCTTAATAACCCCTTTAAATTACTTTGATGTTATTACTATATTGTCATCGATACTTTTATATTTTAATTTGTTGTAAATTAATATTTTTATAAATATTTGTAATATAATATAAATTATAATTAATATTTTCCCCGTAGGAATAGTTTTTAAACATTTTACTAGTGTTTTATGGTGTATCTATGGTTAGGTATAATACATCCTTCTAAAAGAGATTATTAAAGAGTGTAGTATCAATTGGTTAGTATGGCGATCTCCAAAATCATCGGTAGGTGTTCGAGTCACCTCGCTCTTGTAATAAATATTATAAACGTGTCTTTCCAGCTCACATAATATACAATGTTCCTTAAGGACTATATTAAAACAAAAATATGTTAAATATATTTTATATTTGGTTAGTTTTTATATTAGTTATATTACTAGTAAACAACTCTATTAGATTATATAAATACTACAATTTTAGATATTTATTTTCATTTGATGTTTCTACATTTATAGATTTAAATTATTAATCTTATAACGTTTATTACATTTAAACTTATTTATTGTTCACCTTTATTAAATTGGAAATCTAAAGAAAATATATTTAATATATTAAAATCAGTAATTTATTTAATTAACAATGATAGTCTTTATAAAAATTTATGTTTGATAATAGCAGAAGTTAATCCTCCCGTAGAATTATTTAATTTTATATTAATATGTTTATATATCTTTATATATTGAATTATTAATTATTTAGACTCTTTCTTGTGAAGCTAGGTAAATATATTATAATTTTTTAAGTTAGATAGGAATACTACACCTTAATTATATTTATAATTATTTATTTTATAACATTTTTTGATGAACCTTTATCACTGGACCTTATTATAAACGAGCTTTTCCAGATTCGAACTGGGACCACCTCAATTGACAATCGAGTGCTCTAACCTATTAAGCTAAAAACCCTTGACATAATATGTGAAATTATAGTTCGCTAGACTTGGGTCGTCTTCCTTTTATCCTTGAGTTTCCTTACTCCAAAATATAATTATTTCTATTTAAAGAAGTTATTTACTATCTTATGGTTCGACTTACTATCTTATGAATAAGACTTTAGGTTACTAGCAATTTAGATGTGAATAACTAATTATTTAATGATAGACACGCTTGATATCTACTCTTTTATATTATAATGTTATTTGGGGTTAAAATATATTTTATATATTTAAATATTTATTATTTAAAAAAAGATATGTCCCATAGTTACTGTTATACTAAATGAACCTCTTTTATTTTTAGATGTAAATCTAGCACTATCAACAAATTGAGCTTTACCTCTAGCTAAAGTACCTCTTTGTATAGTTTTAACTGTTAATCTTGGAACAACTCTTTGTGTTAATAATCTTCCAGCCACTCTAATTTTAAAACCAGATAAGTAAGAAGGTATAATAGAATATTTATTAATAAAATTATTAGTTTTTTTAATTTTAGCAATTTTAAATAAATTTTTAATAATAAATCTAAGTTTAACAATATTACTAATTAAACCAATCATATTAGATAAAATATTACTATCATAATATGGATAATGTAATCTATCTAATTCTAATTCTACAGGTTTTTTATATATTTTACTTAAATTTAAACATAGTGATTGTAATTTATCATTATTATTTAATAAAAATTTATTATTATAATCAAATTTATTTAAATAATAAAATAATTGAATAACTACTTTATTAGGAGTAATAACTATAATAGGTTTACTTATTAAACTAGACATTGATAAAAATGTGGATTCTAATAAAGTAAATACATTTTTATTTATTCCTACACTGCTATTCTGTATACCTTTATTATTAAATTGATATACAATATTTTGATATTTTACTGTTTCAGAATTATATTTAGAAATAGATTTTAAATATTTATTTATATTTATTTTTATTTCTTTATTTTTATTTTGATTTTTATTAATTAATTTTATAGTATTTTTACTTATTTGTACTTTATTTTCCTCTGCCACAGATCCTAAAGCTGGTGAACTACCGGTTGCTAAAGTTTTATTTTCTTTTGTTTTAGGTTCTAATATACTAAATTTATTATTTGTATTTTTATTTAAATATAAAAATAAATAATTATCATATAATTTTACCCATAAAATACTTTTATTAAATATATTTTTATAGGAAAAGAATTTTTTATTTTCAGTATTTGACTTTTCGGAAAGTGAATTAATTATATTTCCAAATAATGGTGCTAAACTTGATTTTTTGTTTATTATATTCATTAATTTGATTTTTTCCTTGCGCTCTTTGACAAACTATCCCTTATCCTAGCCCCAACTAAGGCTAACTATGCAGGCTTATTTTATTATAAACTTAATACAAATATTTGTTATTTGAGCAGGATTCTTATTTAATACAAAGACTAAGTAATATAAAAATACTTAGTTATTTAATATTCCATTCTATTTAATCGTAAACATTGTTCGATTTACTATTTTATAGTTAAATAGATGTTTAATATAATTGATACATTATTATATTTAAATATTAAATATTTGTAGATATAAATTATTATTTTATTAATAGTATCTCTTACTTAATCTACTCTTTTATGTTAATATAAAAACATTGTGACTTAGTTTATGGTTAATACCATGAGTAATATGATGATAACCTTGTGATTGCTGGGGATAAATATTTATTTATATTTAAATATTTAATAAATTAAGATTGTACAGGTAACATTTTAAATGCGTGGAATGGAATAGGACTTTTTAATGACCATTCTAATGTATTAACATTTTGTGTATCACCATTAAATAGTACAGATGAAGTAAAGAATGAAGGAACAGCCCAAGGGTTATTCGAAACTTCTTTACCATTAGCGAATAGATCATAAATAATATAACCAAATAAGATAGCAGAAACTAATGAAATTAAAGAACCTAAACTAGATACGGCATTCCATCCAGCATAAGCATCAGCATAATCAGGGATTCTTCTAGGCATTCCAGATAATCCTAAGAAGTGTTGAGGGAAGAAAGTTAAATTACAAGTTATCCTTATTATTTCTAAAAAGGTTGGACTATGTCTTAATTTTAGTTATATCTAAAATCACATTCGTGTAGTCTCTGAGGATCCTACTTTATTAAATAATAAAAATTACAAGTTTAATATTTGGTTTCCTGCTAATTGTCCATTGTAGCATCTTACATCATTGTTACCAATACACTAATGGTAGACTAAGCTTTAGGAGTTTCTAGCATATAGAATGTTGTTTACAAATAATTGAATCAAATATTAGGGGGCTAATATACTTTCTTTATATCCCTCGTAACTCTTATCTGTCCAAACCTTGAATAGGTTACCGTCTTGAGGTGCTTTTATATTTAAAATTGTTACCTCTTCTTTTATAATAAGAATAATCAAACTACATAAAAATCTAAGAATAAAGGGCAACAAGATGCCCTACTCTTTTATATAAAGAATTAATCCTATTAATAAATTTATGTAATTTAAGAGATTAATTTGATTTTATTTTTATTAAAAAAACTGGGGATAATTAATAAAACTATTTTTTAGTAGAAAAAGGATCATTTTTTATAAGTTGATCTATTTCATTTTTAAATTCTAATCTTTTTCTATTTTCCAATATATAATTATATAATTTTTGAGCTTCAACTACATTAATACCTGTTTCACTTTCAAATTCTTTTTTTGAATTTTCATTTAATTGAGTTAGATCTATTTTATTATTTGATTCTCTGTTTAAATCTAATTCTTCTATACCTAATCTTTTTAAAGCAGAATCAATTGAATCATTTAATTGCAATTCATTTAATTTATTTTTAATAGCAGGTATAAAAAATCTAGATTTACCTTCTTCAGCTAAAATATCATCTAATTCATACATTAAAGCTACAGTGAAACCTGTTCCTACAGTGGCACTACTTAGACTTTTTAATGAATTAATTGTTAATTTAAAAAAAGTTTGGAATTTATCTAAAGGTGAATTTTTAACAATATGTTTACCATTTTTTAAATTAGATATATATTGTTTAATTATAAAGAAAACAAGAACTATTCTATATATTACATAAGGCAAAGAGAAAGCTATACCTATATAGAAGTATAAAGGATAAGATTTTATTCCTAAACCACTAAGAATGTAAATTGTACTTAAAGCACCAATGGCTTTAAATATTTTTACATAAATATTACTATCGAATTTAGCTACTTTATCAGGCAATATTGGCATATTCCAACCAGATACTATTCCATTAATTGCTCTTTTTAGATTAGTTTTTTGAGGATTAGATAATATTTCATTTAGTTTGTTATTTTTCATTTATTTAAATATACTTATGATTGTTAGATTTTTAACTCTCTCGGCGAATTATTATAAACGCAATAAATAGTTATTTACTATTTATAAATTGAGAGATTAAGGAGTATAGTAATCAATAATTAATATTGTACTAGAATTAAAAAAGTAAGGGGGTAAATAATCTTTATTTAAGATTACAAAAAGGAAATCATTAATTAACACTAAATTAATAAGTTAACAATTGATGGATCTATTGATAAGTAAATATTATCAGTTACAGCATAATGAATATTATCTAATACTTCAAAATCCATTGTTTCATCACCTAAATATAAGTTTAAAAGTTCAGGATCAGTAATATCATAAACTCTAGTTGCATCAGCTGCGCCGGCTACATTTTGTAAATTCGATTGAGATACTACTTCACTTACATTAGATGCACTATCATTTGGATCTATTAAATTTTGTAATTCAGAATCATTTTCAAATTTTAAAATAGTTAAAGGACTTTCCGAATCCAGAAGTGACACTTCTTGAACAGAATCTAATTTATTAATCCATTTATTTACTTTATTTTGACCTAATGAAGATAATTCTGAACTTCTAACACTACATACTTCTAAAAACCATTGTTTTACTGTAGCCCAAACTGAAGGAGCATTTGTTTGTACTCCTACGTCTACATAACCAGGTCCACTTTGTGAAGATGTTGCAGGGCTTCCGACAGATAAGATTTCATTTATCCAATTTCTAACTGATTCTAACCACATTCTAGCTGAGGTTTGCATTCCAGTATTTACATAAGTATTAGCTGCTTGTACACCAGCTTCTATTTGAATATTAACTGTTTGTATGCTAGCTTCAACAAAACTATGATCAGAAAAATTATCAAGTTGAATATTTGAATCTAATTTAGATATAGAATTTAATGAAGAATTTGTGTTAATTAATGATTCACCTTTATTAACTGTTGGAAATATATCATTATAGAAAGAATAAGTTAATATTACTCCTCCTACAATAAATGTACTTGCTACAGCAACAAAAAGGAAATCATTGTTTAAGAACATTTAATTTTGTGTTTATAGTAATTGTGTACTTTTTAATAATATAGAATTTGTTTAATTATTTGATATTCTCAGAAACAAAGAATGGTTATCAAAAAAATGAATATCAGTGCGGTTACATTAGCTCCATCCCACCCTAGCGAAGGCTTAAGAGCATTTTCGCTATACACCCATTAGGAGCTGGACCTTATTAATCTTTACCTTCCGAAAGAACTGAATAGAACCTGTGGACAGAAGAAATAGATGGAATTACGTTACTAAATTAAAATAGAACTAGCTAGGTCTACCTGCTCGGAGAGTTGGACCTCAGTTACACTCTTTATGTGATTTGAACACATACCTACAAGTTTGTTAATTAGACTTGTCGTGCTGCCATTACATTAAAAGTGGAGGGATCTTTTTAATAAATAATTATTTCTACTTCTTTTTTGATATAGTATTTAAACAATTTCAGAAAATACAAACCATTTTACACCTTTAATTAAAATTGGTTTATTTTGGTCAACATTTAAAGAAATAGTAGAAAATCTAACTCTAAAATGTTTTCTAGTAGCATTAATAGAAGGAAATGAAAGTAAATCACCATTTTCACTTTTCATTACTATTTTTGTACCACCTATACCAAATTGAGGTGATAATGATCCTATTTTACCTTTATTATGGTGTCCATGTTCAGCAAAATAAATTTTTAAAGCCATACTTGTTAACAATTTTTGTTGTTTAGATACTTTATTTCCAAATCTAGGATGTAAATTCCCGGCATGCATAAATTTTAATTTAGCTATAGTTTCAGGAGAATGTTTAAAGCCTTGAGAAGAACCAGCTACTTTTAATATATTATACTTAGGTTTATATAAATCAAGGTAGTGTTGTTCTAATCCTACACAAACATCTTCTATTCTATCACAATATTGTAAAATTAAAAATACAAAATTATTAGGACCATATTTATTAATAGCTAAAGGTAAAGGTAATTTTACTGAACCTACACTACTTAAATGTATTCTAAATCTTCTAGCTAAATTAACACTACTACCTATATAACAATTACCATTAATTAAATTATAAAACATATAAACTCCTCCTTTATCTTTAATATTTAATAAAATATCTAATTTAGATTCTTTAATATCTATAAATTTAGCTTCTGATGGGATATTATTCAATTTTTCAAAGATTATTTTATTTTTACCTTTATTAGGATTAGGTGCTTTAGGTGTAGGCAATATATTAAGTTTATTAACTAAAGTTAAATCATCGATATCATTTGAATCAATATCCTTTAAATCTCTATCTACTATTTCATTTAAAGAAATAGATTTGCTTAATAATCTTATAATAAAACATATAATATAGTAAATCCAAATCTGAATTATTCCTTTAACCCCAATGAATAAAATCCAGAAGTGTACATTACCTAAGAATTCATTATATGTTTTACCTACAATTTTTGGAGTCCAATAATAGAAACCTGAAAATAATCCAAATACAGCTCCCATAGATAATACATAATGGAAATGAGCTACTACATAATAAGTATCATGTAATGCTATATCTAATGAAGCATTAGATAATACTACTCCAGTTAAACCTCCTATAGTAAATAGAGCTAAGAAACCTAATGTAAAGATTAATGGTGTTGTAAATCTTAAACTTCCACCATATAATGTAGCTATCCATGAGAAAATTTTAATACCAGTTGGTACGGCAATTACCATAGTAGCAGCTGTAAAATAAGCTCTAGTATCTACATCTAATCCTACAGCAAACATATGGTGACTCCATACTAAACATCCTAATATACCAATAGATAACATAGCATATACCATTCCTAAATAACCAAAAATTGGTTTACCAGAAAATGTTGATACAACTTGACTAACTATACCAAAAGCAGGTAAAATTAAGATATATACTTCTGGATGTCCGAAGAACCCATTCCTTCATATAATAAATTATTTCACCCTATTTATTTTACATGTATCATCTCTACCGCAGTGTCCTCCTTAGTTATTACACTAAGTTTAACTTTGGTTTCATTGTTGACCTTGTGCTTGTTTGGCCTAGCTATGAAAAAATAAAAATCGAGCTGGCCACGGACATCAAACAAGGAAGGAATCGACTGTACATCAAGCACCATTTCAGGTACCCACTAATGACCCAGTCTGTAGCGATTATTTAGATAACCGACGGTCTGACTTTAGGTAGCTTTAACCGTTTTCATTAGTGTCGCCAAACAAATATTTGTTCTCAATCCCGGTAAGGATTGACTGATTTTATCTAATTTCCTTCTAAAAGTTATTATTAGATAATTATAATCAGGACTAGAGTAATGGTACATTATTCATAATAATGTTTATTGTTTCAGGTCTTTAATTTGGTATAACTCTTTATTATAATATAATGATGCTCTCCTCTACTATTATGGGGGGGTAATTTTATTTTTAATTATTATTTAATATATTATATATTTACCATAATATAGTATAACCTATTTTTTGTAATAAATCTATAACGGAGGCAGTGTTTAATCCTAAACTTTGTAGAAGAGTAATAGAAATTAAAGTAGACCCATTTAATTGATTAAATACAACTTGAAGTAGTTCTAATAATTCAGCATCACTTAATATAACTACAGTTCCTGTTGCATTTACAAATAAAGGAATAATACTTAAAGATAAAATTACTAAGCTGGAAACCATTTTCATTTTAATTTTTTTTTTTTCGATATTTTATAGTGTCTAATACTAAGAGAATTTAGTTTTAAAACTAAAGACTTCTTTTATATGTTAATTTGTTGTAAATTAACATTTTTATAAATATTAGCCAGTCTGACTAACGTCCAACATTTGCCTAAACAATTTCATGACTTGCGTCAAACCATACTCTTTATTCCTATAATTTTATGTACTTTTTAGTCTACTTGAATTTTCTATTTACTTTAGCAGCCATTTCAATTAATTTAATTCTTAATTCAAGATTAAGATGATCTTTATTTGAAATACATTTATGAATTTCTTTCCAAAGATTATAACTTGTTAACTTTTTAGTTTTAAGAGGATATTTATCAAAATAATCATATAAATTATAACATGCTTTTTCACCATTAATGATATATGAATAATTTGATTTTTTTGAATGAGCTTCAATAAAACCTGTTTTAAATAATAAAATTAAATAACTTAAAACAGGTACATTAATATTTCCCTTTTGAGTAACTAAAAATCTTAATCTAAAAGCATTTGAATCAGATAAATTTGATACAGTAAAACAACCTTCTGCATCAGTAAAACCAGTTAACCAACTATTAGATAAATCAGGTAAAATATTAGATTTTATCGGTTTAATTTGATCTAATATAATTTTACCTTTAATAACTTTTTTATTATATAATTGTAGAAATTCATTAAAACTTTGTTGTTTACTTGGAAGAACTATATTACCATTAAATAAAGAATTAATTAATTCTAATCCTTTTTTATCTTCAACAATATATCTTGAAGTTCTTTTTCCTTGTTTGATTACTCTACCAAAACCTAAATTTTTATAAATTAATTGAAGAATACTTTCATCATTTGTAGATTGAGTTATTACAAAAGATAACTCATTTCTATTATTAATAATGAATGAACCTTCTCCTTCAGTAAATCCAATAAACCAAGTAAGAAAATCATTTTCTGGTAATGTTCTTGACTTATTAAAATATTCATTATATTTTAATTTAAACAAAGTAAAATCAAAAGTTTCATTTGTATTATTTACTAAAGTACAAAATAGTTTTTTATTCGTATAAACCTTATAAGTAATAATTGGTGTTAAGAATAAATGTTGATATAATATTGGATCACCTCCTCCAGCTGGATCATAGAAGCTAGTATTAAAGTTTCTATCAGTTAATAACATTGTTATAGCTCCAGCTAATACAGGTAATGATAATAATAATAATACAGCTGTAATAAAAATTGACCATACAAATAAAGATACTTTATGTAAACTCATACCATTTGCTCTCATATTTAATGCTGTAGTAATGAAATTTATAGCACCTAATAATGAAGATACTCCTGCTAAGTGTAAACTAAAAATAGCTAAATCTACTGAAGCACCAGAATGAGAAATAATACTTGATAATGGAGGATAAACTGTCCATCCTGTACCAGCACCATTTTCTACTAAAGCACTTAATAATAATAAGATTAATGATGGTGGTAATAACCAAAATGATATGTTATTTAATCTAGGGAAAGCCATCAATTGTGTTATCACTTAGGCTCTTTATCCTAAGTTTCCATTTATCACTAAATGGTTCAGACTATGTCATCAAAGGTATACAAATATATACCCTTGTCGGGCGTTCGTGGAAAGATTATTGTTTGCATTACTCACTTTCTAGTCGTTGAACGTTATTAATCCACTATAAAAAGATTTCTATTTTATATTTTATATTTTTACTTTATATAGTTATATGCAGAATTAATCTTCGCTGCAAATTGTCTTTTATTTAATTAACAATAGATCTTTTTTCCTAAAATATAAAGGTATAAGAACCTATACTGTTAGAATTAAACTTAAAGAGTTTCTTGCAATTAACCCGATGCTAATTATAGGGTTACTATAATTAGGACTACTATACTTTATTTAAATAGTTTAAATGATCCCAGTTAAATACTCCTCTCTTTCTATTCATATTTGATTTTATTTGTTTAATTAATAATTTACCTGAATCAGTTAAATGTTTATTATCAAGCATTAATTTGTATACCTTAACCCAATCATCATAATCATTTCTTTTTGCAGTTAATAAAGGGTAAGTTTTTAAATATTGAATTAGTTTATTTAATTTAGTTAAACTAGTAACTTCTACAATGTAATAAGTTTTATCAACATTGTGTGTTGACTCTCTTAAATTAGTAGAAATACCAAAAAAAGAATATATTTGTAACATTATAATTGCATATGAATTAATATTATTAAAGTAGTGTGCCATGCAGGCACCAAAGTTGATGTTGATTGGATAATTTCCTTTTAATTCTTTTCTTTGTTCTAAAACAAATCTTACTTCAATTCTTCCTTTTCTTAAAACTTTAGATGTTTTTTCACATATTAGTTTTTCAGTATATCTAATTTTAAATCCACCATCTGCATCTATAAACCCAGCTAGCCATCCATTTTCATTTAAATTGCTAATATTGGGAGAATAAATTGGAATATTATAATTATAATTCTTATTTAACCAATTTATTAATTGATTGAATTTTATAATTTTAGGTGTTCTTAAATAACCATTCAATAGATTTACCATATTTACTAATTCTTTATGATTATTGATTGTTCAAACTATAGCATTTTCTTTATTTTTAAATCTTAATCTTCCTCCATATTTTACCAATAATTTATTTATTAAAGGTAGATCCTTATTAACAAAAGTTATAGCTAAATAAGGTGAAGTGTTTTTAACTTTTGAATCTACTGTTATAGACTTAGATAAAATAATATGACCATCACCTTCAAATAAACCAGCTAAGTATGACCCAATAGGATTAGGTTTATAACTGTGACTAATGATTGATTCTTCAACACTCTCGCCTTTGGCTGAGGCTATTTCTCCACTTTTTTGTGAATAAAATAGTAATGAATTAGTAGAAAAATAATAAATTGGTAAAGCTAAAAAATTAATTAATTTAAATATGAATAGCGATTTCGCTTCTTTAAAAGTATTTATCCCTCTTCTGCCAGTTACCGTAGGTATGGCAAAGGAGGCTGGAATAATTAGATTTAAATAATTAAAGTAATCTGGAGCTCCTAAATGAATTGGTAAAAAGTAATTACCAAATCCACCTACTAAAGCAGGCATTACCATAAAGAAGATCATTAAGAAAGCGTGAGCTGTAATTATTACATTAAATAATTGATGATCTCCTTGTAAAAATTGTACACCGGGTGCTGATAATTCTAATCTAATTAAAACTGAAAAAGCAGTACCAATCATACCAGCAAATGCAGCAAAAATTAGGTATAATGTTCCTATTTCTTTAGCATTTGTAGAAAAAAGCCAATGCATTTTCATTATACTCTTTCCACCTTTTGGCTCGTTATTTAATTAAATATTATATTTTAATTAAAATTTCATTGTGTTAATATTTTATTTTTTTTTATATTCCCGGAATAGAGGTGAGTCGAACACCTAAGGGTCTCCCCGAACAATTAGCAATCGTCTTAACTTACCAATGTAAACTATTCCTTTAAATTTATTTAATTTACATTGCTTACCTTGCTAGACTTGCAAGGTTCTTGCGGTTGTGTCTTTTTAATTTTTTAATTTAATTTTATTTTGGGGGCTTTAAGGGTGCTAAGGGTCAGGGTAAAGCTAAATAATAGTTTTTTATTATATTTATAAAAAAATAAATATTATATATAATTATATATAATAATAGTCTTTATCAGAATCGAACTGACACTAACTACGTGAAGGGTAGCCGTACCACCATTATACTAAAAGACCTTTTAAATAAATAAAATTATAAGCGATAAGAGGAATTGAACCCGTTCTAGCAGATAATGAGACTGCTGTGCTACCTTTACACTATATCACTTTAGGGGTACACTATAATTGAAATACCTTTACGAACAAAGAGACTTGAACTCTTAAGGATTTACTCCACTCCTGCTTAAGAGGAGATTGTTTACCAATTTCAACATGTTCGTTTTTTATATTATATTTTCTATCTCTTTTAAGATATTTTAAATTAAAATTATTAAATTATATATAATATTTTATATTTAATAATTAATATTAAAAGGCATCAAGAGGAATTGAACCTCTGAAAAAAGTATTAACAGTACTCCGCATTAACCACTCTGCCATGAAACCCTACTTTAATTAATTTAATTATAATTATAATTATATGGTAGGCGCGACTCGAACACGCTATATGTCTCCCACCCAAAGGGAGCGACGAACCAGTTTGTCATCTACCATTATTTATTTGATATTTTTTATCTATTAATATAAAATAAATATATTATATATTACTTTTAGAGATATTTAATTTATAATTAGATAAAATAGAAAGTTTATTATTTTATCTTACCTCTCAAAGAGTTGGTTAAGGAAGGCTAAGGTTTTTATAAAATAGCAGACAGGGTAAAATAAGAAATTAGATGGTGGGGATAAAAGAATTAAAATTAAATGCTCATAGGTTTTACTTGATCAAAATCAGCATGAATTATTAACATAATTTCTGAATTAATATCAAATTGATTTGTATAATTAATTATAGTATTATTTAAATCTTTATGCACATTTTTATTTATAATTTTAATATTATTATTAATTTGTTTTTTAATATTTAAAGATATTTTTTTCAAATTTTCAATATCATAGAAAGAACTAAATACAATTACACCAACAGCAGTTAATAATCCTGTATTTTTATAAAAATTAACTATATTTTCATCTATAAATTCAATAGGGTATTTAGCAAAATGTTCATTCAATTTTACAATATCAAATTTTATGATTTTATCAAAATCTGGTTTAACTAAAAAGTATAACTTAAAAATTGTCCATTCATTATTATCATTATCATACAAATCTTCTAAAATTTTAACTAAGTTAAATATAAACTGATCTATCGTATTATTGTTTAAAGGGAAATAATTAAGAGTAGATAAGGATTTTATTAATTGATCTAGCATATTATTATTATTTAAAGCATAATGATTAGAGACCGTTATGTTACCAGCATTTAAAAATAATTTTAAATTATCATAAATTTTATAAATTCCGTTTTCTCTATTAATTATAGACTCCTTTTGACTATTATCTAAAAATATACTTAAATTTGTGTTGTTTTCATTGTTTTTAAACATTGTTGTGTTGTTAAGAAATTAAATTGTATACACCTATGCTTATACTATAATTATTTTATAATTTATAATTTTTTATAAATATTTAAATTAAAGTATAGAAATAAACTAGAATATTGTTTATTATAGGTTGCTTATAGAGTTATATTTATTTATATATTATATAACTTCTCTTTTATTTTAATATATATGATATTTAGATTTTATTCAGGATAGGGGGAAATACAGGCATATTTTTTATTTTGCACATCTCTATTGCATTTGCGAAGCAGCAGCGGAGCACTGCACCTTTAAATTAATAAAGGATGAGGGTAAAAATAATTATTATAAAAAAAAAAAATTTAATTATAATAAGAAATAGGGTCTAAATTAAACTAGAAAATAGGAAATACTATAAATTAAATCATGAAATATCTGTGGTTCAACAGAATAGATTCCACCACCAATTTGTATAGCATATACCAACACTCCATTTACATGAGTATAACCAAGTTCATAAATAAAATTAGCTTCCTCAATAATATGCAATAAATCCATTAGATTAGTAATATTAAAACCAATATCAGGAACTGAAGTTTGTAAGTCAAGTAAAGACGTTAGAGCTATTAATACATCAGTTGTATCTACATTAATGTAATTAATAGAGTGAAATAGAGCTGTAAAAATAGTCTCAATAGACATGCCATATACAATAACGGAACCCGCTATTAAAAAAAAAATCAATTTTAACATTATTTATTAAATTTTCCATGCTACCATTCAGTTTAAGTGAATCAATATATATTGATAAGGTAAGGATATTATTGAATACAAAGAGTAAGTTATTCCTATAAAGAGGGAGAAATACTTACTTATTTAATATTCCATTCTATTTATCATAAACATTGTTCGATTTACTATTTTATAGTTAAATAGATGTTTAATATAATATTTAGATATCTTATTATATTTGAATATTAAATATTTAGAGAAATTATTTAAAGATATCATTAAATGTTTCTCTTCTTATAAGATTTATTAAATTTTAATTAAAGATTTTATTATTAGATATTTATTATTAAATTTTAATTAAAGATTTTATTATTAGATATTTATTATTATTAAATAATCATAGCAGGCTGAGTGGCCTGAGGCCTGGAGATATTATATTAAAGGGTAAAATTAGTTTTATTTTTATTAATTCAGCTGCCAGAAGATAGTTTCAACTCTCACGTGGGCATACTTATTTTTTTACATAAGTAGTTAATCTATAATTATTCATTCTATTACAAATTTGTAAAATAGCTTTTTTCCCTTCAACAGTTTGATGTTTAGCTTCTAATTTCATATTAAAAATTAATACCCAATCCTTGAAATCTAATTCTTTTTTAGAAAAGAAAGTTAAATTACTTAAGAATGGGATAAAAACTTCTTTAATATAAGAAGTTCTTGCAATAGAAATGACTGCACTTGGTTTAGTATTAATTTCAGCTGGAGAAGGAGTTTTAAGACTTACAGAAATAATATTTTCTAGATTTTTTAAATCTACTGATTCATTAGGAATTATAGTTTTTAAAAATTTAGCTGTTTCTTCTATAACTAATTTTTCAGAAATAGTTAAACCTAAAATAAATTTGTGTACAACTCTATCTTTTTCTACAGAAAAACAGCCTTCACCTTCTATTAAACCTAAAAACCAATAAGGAGTTACATTGATTTTATGAGAAGGTGATTGAACAAATTTAGTTCTTTTTGTATTCATATTTTCTATTAAAGATAAGATTAAATTTTGTGTATTAACTTTATCTTCTACAGTTAACCCTTTAAGGGTTTGATATAAATAAAAAGCTTCTCTCCAATCTAAAAAATTTAGCTGTTTGCTAGTGTTTAAAGGATAGTTATCAAATATATTTATTATTTTAATAACATCTTCCTTTCTTTGGATTTTCCAAGTTACACTTTTATGATCAGTTATTTTAAAAGGATAAATTTCACCTATTTTAAGTCTGTAATTTAAATATTCCAGAACAGCTAAGTCATCTTTATGTAAGACTAATCTAAACATAAATGTTAAATTAAAACTTTTTCTAAAATCTTTATTAATAAAAAAATTAGCTTCAGCATCTGTAAAACCTCTAAACCATTCTAAAAAATCAGCATCTTTAACTAAATTACATTTATCTGTTTTATCTTTACTCAAAGATTTTAAAGATAATATAGAACCTAGTAAGAGAACGTTATCAACTTCTACTGAGGAAAGGGGATAAAAGCTATTATATAGTAAAGAAGTTACAGAGACATGTAGTGAATCTAAAACAACATTAGGAAAAATTCCTAAGATTATAGTTGGAACAAGTAAAGTTATCAATAAGATAAACTCTCTTCTGTTTAGATCTTTTAATGGTTTTAAATGTGGAGAATAACTTCCGTATGATATTCTATTATATAACCAAATAGAATAACATGCTGAAAAGAAAATACCTGTGGCACCTATAATACCAACGATTGGGTTTCTTTGGTACATTCCAGCTAATGCCATGAATTCTCCTAAGAAATTTAAACTTAAAGGTATTCCTGCATTACATAAGATAAAAATAAAGAACAATATTGTGAAAATTGGCATGAATGTAACTAATCCTCTAATATAACTTATTATTCTTGTTCCAGTTCTATCATAAATTACTCCACCTACACAAATAAATAGAGCAGGAGAAACAAAACCATGAGCTAAAGATAATAATATTGCACCTTCAATACCTTGAATATTATTAGAAAATAAACCTAATATTACTACAGCCATATGAGCTATACTAGAATAAGCAATTAAAACTTTAGTATCACCTTGAATTATTGTAGCTAAAGAAGCATAAATTAAAGTTACAATAGCAATAGTTTGTAATAAAGGACCAAAATAATTACATGCATCAGGTAAAATATTTAATAATACTCTAATATAACCATAAGTAGCAAATTTTAAAACAGTACCAGCTAATAAAATAGAACCAGCTAAAGGACTATCAGCATGAGCTCTATATAACCAACCTGTAAATGGCCATAATGGTGTTTTTATTGCAAATGCTAATAAAAAGGCTAAAAATAATAATTTTTGATTTTCTAAACTAATTTCATATAAAGATATTAATTGGAAATCTGTTGATCCTATATAACTATATATTTGTAATATTGCTAATAACATAAATAATGATCCTGCAAAAGTATATAAAAAGAATAAATAAGCTGATCTTATTCTAGCTTGACCTGAACCATATACTATGATTATTACAAATAATATAGGTAAAATACTTTCAAAGAAAATATAAAATAAAAATAAATCTAATACTGTAAATAAACAAATTTGTAAACTTTCTAAAATTAAGAAAGAAATTACAAATGTTTTAACATTTGCTGTTATATTTTTATAATTAGATAATAAAGCTATAGGTGTTAAAAAGGTTGTTAATAGTACATAATATAAAGAAATCCCATCGATTCCTAAATTAAAATGACAAAAACTTAATTGATTATATTCAAATACAAATTGTATTTGATTTGTACTTGAATCAAAATTTATCCATAAAATTATAGAAACAAAGAAATTAATTAAAGATGTAATTAATGCTATATTTCTTATTTGATTTTTACTATTGATTGAGATTTCTTTTATAGGTAATAAAAATAAAGAACCTAATACTGGTATTAATATTAGTAATTGAATCATTGTTTTTTTGTTTGTTTTTTAATATTTTTTGTTACCTTATTCCTTAACTTTTATTGCCTTAGCCCGGACGTTAAAGCAATAGTGAATCTAGACCTACTAGTTTTAAATTTGTTAAGGGGAATGGAATTTTCTTAAACTTTTTTATAAATTTTTAATTTATAAGGAATTATTACATAATGTTTTATTTTGTAATAATTTTAATTAAATAAAATAATTTTATTTTTATTATTAATATTTAATTAATTTTATAAGTAAATTATTATTTTTTAAATATTTAATTAATTATTTACTTCTCTTTTATTTTAAGATACCTACCTTAATTTATATTGGCCCTTTAGCTAAGGAATCTTATGACAGAATAGGAAGAATTACTTTAGCAAGGTAAGCAATGCGGGGGTAATAAATTTTTATTTTGATTTTTATTTTGATTTAGTAGAAAAAGGATCATTTTTTATAAGTTGATCTATTTCATTTTTAAACTCTAATTTTTTTAAAGCAAAACAATTGAATCATTTAAATGTAATTCAGTTAATTTATTTGTTAATTTATTTTTAATAGCTGGTACAAAAGATCTAGATTTACCTTCTTCAGCTAAAATATTTTCTAACTCTTACATTAAAGCAACAGTGAAACCTGTTCCTACTGTGGCGCTACTTATAGTTTTTAATGAACCCTTAGTAAATTTAAAAATAGTTTGGAACTTAGATTTAATTAAGCTTTTTTACTTAATTTAGTAATATACATTCTTATAACTTGTTGAAATGTAAATAAAGGTAAAATGTATTTAGAAAATACAAAAATTAAAACTAATAAAGTTAAGAATGAAAATGATAATTGATTTAAAAAATAAAATGGAATTAATTGAGGCATTCTATTTAATTTTTTTGATTGCTTTGTTCTAGCTCAGCCTGCTAAAAGCAAGGGTAAGAGACAATAGTAAGAATTAAAGCTATCTCTATAATTATATATTAAAAATTTGTAATTATTTTATTACAAAAATAAAAATTTCTATTTATAAATTGAGATATTAAGGAGTATCTTTAAAGATAAAAATATATTAAAAATAAAGAGTGAAACCACTATTTCTGCTATGCAAGTAGCAATTCTCCGATGAGCCTTAGTCACTTTGTGGCTGTCATGACCTAAAGGTGAGGGTGCTCGGAGAATTGGGGGGGGTTAAATTGAATATTAATTAAATTTTCCTATCCTAATCTTAAAATAGGGCAGGGTTAATTAATAGTTTTCTAGACTATACAAATATTTATAAAAAATTTGCATTGTATAATACTATGTGTAAGTATAAAAGTTCGGTAAAATTATAAAAAAAAATTAATAATATAAGAGTATAAAGTAACAATGTCTTCCAAGAAATGAAGATGGTAGATATAAGAAACAATCTCTTCCATCAAATTATGATGATCCATCATTGTTTCTTGAAATTGAATATATTCTAAATGAGCATTAGTTTCCAGAGCTACATTTACATTATTATTAAGATCGCTTATATCTAGTATTTCTACTAATTCAGGGTTTAATCTTAAATCTTCTGGAGTTATTGTTACTTCAGAAGGTAAACCATCTTGTGCTCTAACAGCTTCTACTTGTCTAACTCTATTAAATAAAGTTATTTCAGTATAACTAACATAAATTTTATATGCTGCCACTACAGAAACCGTTGTAACTACTATTAGTCCTACACCACTTAAACCTTTATCAAAAAGATATTGTAAATCCATTATTTATAAATATTTTATTTAATATTAAATTAAATTGTATACACCTATGCTTATACTTAATTAAATATTTAATCATTATAATGATATAATATAAATATTTAAATTAAAATATAGAAATAAACTAGAATATTGTTTATTATTAGGTTGCTTATAGAGTTATATTTATTATAAAATTTATAACTTCTCTTTTATTTAAAATATTATCTAGCTAAACAGTACTAAACCTGTTTTGAATGGTTGTTATTAGTGTAGAAAGACCAATTTTTATACACTTTTCCAGTATCTCTGTATTTTATTAGATATTTTAACCACTTTTTCGATTAAAAACTTTTAGTCTCTGAACTGTTACAGAAAGTGTGGATTTCATTACTTGTATGGTCAATAAGTGTTAAATTTTCCTTCTATGAAGTTCTTTTACCAACTGTGCTATATTTATTAATAATTTCTATTAAAGTTTGAGCATCTACTTTATTTATATTTATATCAGGTGTAGGGCCTATAACTAATTAATTTATAATCTCCAAATTATCCCCTATAGGAACAATATTATTTGAATGTTATTTACGAATCTTACCAGACTCGAACTGGTAACTACAGCCTGACTGAACAGGTGATTTACCATTAATCTAAAGATCCTTATATAATAATAAATAACTCTTATAATATTAAGAGTTCAAGAGTGAGGTGATTTGAACACCTACCAATGATTTTGGAGATCAACATACTAACCAATTAATACTACACTCTTATTTAGAACAAAATAAAATTATTTAACTTCTTTTATAAAACCTCGACACTGTAACTGTCGAAGTCAGAGTTTTATTTCTTAAGTATTATAAATATTCAATATCTTAAATTCCTCCCCCTTCTACTAATTATTTGTTTAATAGAGCTTAGTTTATCTAATTCTTCCTGATTTATCGTGTGTCCTAGTTGAGATTGTACCAAATTTATTAGTTTAGCATCTGTAAAACTTCCTTTAATTATATGTCTTCTAGCTATTATATGTGGATTGTTTGTTTCTCGTCCACCATCTTTTTCATGAATTGTTTTCCAATAAGAGTTTGTTGTAACATCCTTTAAGTTTTCTTTGTAATATACAGCTGAAGTACTGAAAGTAGCCTTTTGTTGTTTTATCGTTAATACTCTATTATTTTTGTAAGAATTATAATAGGGTTGGCCTGGGGATAAATTTTTATTGTTTAAATTTTTCATAGATATCGCACCGGATCCAATTTCAAGTATAAATCCGATAGTTAATACGATGAAGAATAAAAGTGCAACAGAGAAACCGAAAATGCTCACTTGGTACAATGTAACTGCTAAAGGATAAAGTAATAGCACTTCTAAATCAAAAATTAAGAATAATAGAGCAACTAAGAAGAAATGAATTTGGAATGTAGATCTAGTTTGTCCATATACAGGACTAAAACCACATTCATATGCAGATACTTTAGCTTCATCAGGTTTATGAGTAGATAATAATAAATTTAAAGCTAATAATAAAACAGCTAAAATAGGAACAAATATAAATAACATTAATATAGTATTCATTAATAAGAGTATAAAGTTAATGATAGTAATTGTGTACTTTTTAATAATATAGATGGTCTTAAGACAAAGAATAATATTAATAAAGTTAAACAAGATATTAATAAACTATGAATATTACTAATTCCTACTGTTGTATTTGTTTCATTGTGGGCTTCGGCCTTTAATGAATTATTTAATTCAGTTTCAGTATGTAATATTCTAATTATTCTTAAATAATATGATGCACTAATTATACTTACTAATATACCTGATATTGCCATAAAGTAATATCCACTTTCAATAGCAGAATATAATACAAACTGTTTAGAGAAAAATCCTAATAAAGGAGGAGTACCAGCCATAGATAATAAACAAATAGTTAGACTAATAGATAATATAGGATTAGAGAAGAATAAACCTTTTAATTCAGAAATATATTTTATATCTTTTTCTGAACCTTTATTAAAGATAGTATTATTATTTATAATATAACCTATAGCTAATAATATTAAGAATGTATTTAAATTAGTTAATGTATATTGGATAATATAGAAAATAAATGAATCAATAGATTGTTCACTATTTATAGCTAAAGCTAATAAAATAAATCCTATATGTGAAATTGTACTATAAGCTAATAGTCTTTTAATTTTTGTTTGAGCTAAACCTACTACTGTACCAATGATTAAAGAAAATAAAGAACTAATTAATAATAAATTCTTAATAGTATTTAATCCTATTGTATTATAAGTTGTAAAACCTCCTACCATTGAATCTAAACTTTCTAAAATTGGATTTACTGATGTTATTTGAGTAAAGATTTCTAAAATAAAAATTAAAATAGAAATTTTAGGCATAATAGTTAACCATATTGTGATAATTGTGGGACTTTCATCATAAACATCTGGTGCCCAATTATGTAATGGTGCTGCTGCGATTTTTAATAAAAACCCTGAAAATATAAAAATAAATCCTAATGCTATACCTTGAGTAATTTGACTAGATCCTGTTACAGATATTAAATTATAGATTGATTCTAAATTAGTTAAACCTGTAAAAGTATAAATTAATCCTGAACCTAATAAAATAAAACAAGAAGCTAAACTTCCTAATAAGAAATATTTTAATCCAGCACTAGTAGCAGATTCAGAATTTCTATATAAAGTTGATAAAATATATATTGCAAATGATTGTAATTCTATACTTAAATACATAGATATTAAATTTGAAGAAGATATTAATAAACTAGCTCCTAATGTACTAAACATTATTAGTAAGCAATATTCTATTGAATTTTTATAACTATTTTCTTCTATTATTGAAGAATTTGTATAATTTACAAATATAGGTAAAGGTCTAGCTATTAATATAGCTGCCCCTATTATGTAAATAAATATATCTAATAATTGAGATATAAAGGTTACATGGAATAATCCACTATAAATACCTATACCTGATCCAATTGACTGAATATATAAAGCATTTAATGATAATGCTCCGGCATAAATTAAAATTATAGAAGATAATCTCTGAAATAAAATTGGTGATATTTGTGTTTTAAGAGAAGGTATGGCCATAACCATAATTAATAATAATATACTAATAAATAACATTACTCAATACTATAATTTATAGTGTTTGTACGAGAAATCAGATTCGAACTGATGACATCTACTTGGAAGGTAGAGGTTATACCTTTTAACTATACTCGTTATTATATACTTTATTTATTTATTTTTATTATTTATTTAATGCTTTTAGAATATATAATTATACAATTCTTCTTTTAGATATAAATATATAATAAATGTACCTTACCAGAGCTCAAGCCAGCGCATAAACATAGAATAGGTAAGCAGTATGAAACTGGTGGGGATAAATAATTTAATTAAATTATTTACGGTTGCATATCATTAATTCCAAATAAATCAAAAAAATAATTAACTAAATTTGGATGTACAGTGTATAATTCAGAATTATTAACGATAATACCATTTACTCTTATATTTTGATCTAGTGAAAAAATACATAATTTTCCTTCTCCTTTAAAATACATTTCTTTAAAAATTCTTAAATCTGTTACTTCAAAACCATCAACAGGAGTTCCTAGAGTACCTTGAAAAGCTTGTATAGCAATTAAATCATCTTTTAATTTTTCAATTGAAGGATGATATATATCACTAGTGGTATAATGAAGATGATATCCTAATGGATCACAATGAATAGTTGCAAAAATTTTTCCATATAAATTTGTAAAGCTATAATCATTATAAATAAATATACTTAATATAGTAAATAAACTTAAAATTATTATTAATATTTTTATATTTTTATTTAATAACATTAATTTAATAAATAATATATAATCTGTTACTTAAATATATTTTAATATAAATTAAGAAAAAGATTAAATTAGTCCAATAATAAGCCGTCAAACTTAGTTAGTAACTAATTCGAAGTTTTATAATTAATTGATTCAACTTTCAATGAAGTTTATTAAGTTGAATCAATTATATCTGATTACTTATTATCTGTCAACAACTCTATTTTAATAACTATTAATTATTTATTAAGAATCGCTTATGTAATAAGATAGTTTTAATATTTTATATATTTCAATTACACTATAACTAATTTAAGATCATTATGGTTTTATCTCTTTTAAATTAAGAATTAAAAATAATCTCCATAAATTATTAAAATAAAAGATTAAAAATAAGTGGTGCAAGCTAGTTAGGATACATAGCTGAGGTGCTAAGCAGAGTGATACAGAAATATTTTTATATTTATCTAAATTAAAACTAATAACATTAATTTTTCTATTACTTTTAAATATTTAATTATTAAATTAACAATATTAATTTTACTATTACTTTTAAATAATAAACTATTAAAAATATATCAAAATGGGGGAAAGTTTTATATTAAAACTATTAAAAATAACTTAAATCATTAGTTAATTATGTAACCACTAGCTTCTAAGAATACTGAAATAGTACTAATTGAATCAATAAATCCATTAGCTGCTGTAGAATATTCAGGTAAAGCTAAATTTGTAATCACTTCTGAACTTATAATTTTACTATGTTCAAATAGAGGTTCACCTATTTGAGATGGTCCAACATCAATTAGATTTGGCATGTTGGATGTTACACTATTCATAGTAGGAGATGATACTAATTGTGTAGAATCTAAATTATCTATCCAATTTTCTACTCTTACATCTGTTGGTGTAGCTCCTTGGATTTCTGAACTATTAATGCTTAATAGTTCTGTTATCCAATTTTTAAGTGTTTCATACCATATTCTAGCTGAAGTTTGCATTCCAGTATCCACATATATATTAGCTGCTTGTACGCCTGCTTCTACATTAATATTAGAAGTTTGTACACATACATCAACTTGATGTATATTATTAGGTTCTAAAAACAATATTAATTAATTAAAAAACTATTGAGCATCAACCCAAGTTAAATAATCCTGTACAGATACGGATTCAATAGCTATAGGCATAAATCCGTGGTAAATTCCACAAATTTCAGAACATTGACCATAGAATGTTCCAGTTCTTTCAGCTAATAAAGAAGTTTGATTTAATCTACCAGGTACAGTATCAATTTTAATTCCTAATGAAGGAACAGAAAAAGAGTGTAGAACATCAGCACCTGTAACAATGATTCTAACATGAGTATCTACAGGAACAATAACTTTGTTATCAACTTCTAAAACTCTAAATTGTCCTAATTCTAAATCAGATTCAGGTATCATATAAGAATCAAATTCAATAGATTCTCCACTTTCATTTACATAATCAGAATATTCATATGACCAATACCATTGGTGCCCTACTACTTTAATAGTTATTGTTGGAGAAACTACTTCATCTAATAAATAAAGTAATCTAAATGATGGGAAAGCAATAGTAATTAAGATTAATGCAGGTGTGATTGTCCAGATTAATTCAATTAAAGTACCGTGGTTAAGATATTTATGTATAATAGGAGAATTTTTAGAATTATAGTAATACATTGTTGAACCTAAAACCCAAAAAATTCCTACAGCAATAACTACTAAAAAGAAGAAAATAGTATTATGTAATTCAACTATTCCCGTGAAACTTGGTGAAGCACTATCTTGGAAACCTAATTGCCAAGGTTGAGGTGCATCGTTATATATTGTATTAAAGATTGAAAAATTTGTTAACATTTTTTTTAAGTAAATTAAAGAACCTTAGATTTTTTTAAAAAAAGAGATTCTACTAGATAGTATAAAATTTATAATAGTTTAAGGTCTTGTCCTCAGTAGCTTCGCATTGCAGGTGGATGGTGAGTTAATAGGAATTATATAAAATTTTGCTACTAAAGATCTTTATTTTCCAATAAGAATTGTTCTTGTTTGTATGCCTTAGCATAAATATAGGATCTTTTCCTTTATCTTCAAATAAAGTGTATATTCCTACTGCTACTTAACAAGAACCTTTAAGTAAAAGTCAATTACTATTTCTTACATCTAAATCACCTTTTATAGAACTATATTATGTTTGATTTTATAATAATATAAGTAAGTATATATAATACTTACTTATATAAATATTTTAATAAAGGAATGTAATTGTAATTTAAGTTAAATGTTTGGTAATGTTGGTTGATTCCATCCTTTTTATACCATTGATTGTTATTGTTCTATTAAATATTGTGAATTTTTTCAACAATTATTATTTTATATATCAAAGAATCTTAGATTTTTTATTCCTCGTTTATTTAATAAATAAATTCTTATAAAACTATGAGACAATACTGTAAATATATTTTGTAAATATATATAGTATCCTAAGATTGAGCTTAAACAATTCTTTTATGTAAATAAGGTAACAATATTACCCTATTTTCCAATATAGCTCTGCCTAATTAGATTATATTTAGGGTTTGGCTACTGATTTGGACACCATAAAATCTAAGAAGTAAAGGAATCGAACCTTTATTTAGTAAGCCTTTCTTCTTTCTTTTACCCTCAATCTAAGAATGTAATTGTCTATAATTTAATTAATTTTTTTAATGTTTTAATTATAGGCCAAATTTAGGTTTACTAAGGCAGTAAGTGATTTAAGCGTCAAGGGTAAAGGAACTTAATATTTTAAATTACTTTGATGTTATTACTATATTGTCATCGATACTTTTATATTTCATTTTTGTTTTTTTGTATTTTTGTTTTATAATTTAAGTTGGGGTTAATATTTATTTTATTTTATTTTTGATTTATTTAGCTTAAGTGTTTATTTTTATAATTATAAATTTTTATATAATAATTATGAGTATAATAATAAGAAAGCAATCATTAATGAAAATAATCCTGTAGCTTCGGCTAAGGCAAATCCTAATATTGCAAAAGTAAATAATTGTCCTCTTATTTGAGGGTTTCTAGCTGTTGAAGCTATTAAAGAAGAAAAAATTAAACCGATTCCAGCTCCGGCTCCTATTAATCCTGAGCAGGCTAAACCTGCTCCTAAGTATTTTGCGGCTGCTAACATATTTAAAGTTGATATTTGATATTTTATAGTGTCTAAAACTAAGAGAAAATTAATTTTTAAACTAAATACTTCTTTTATATGTTAATTTGTTATAATTTAAATGTAAAAGAGGTAAGATTAGTTTAATGGTAAAATGACGTCTTGTGGCGACGATGTTCAGAGTTCAATTCTCTGATTTTACCCAAAATTTTTAAAAAAATTAAAATTATTAGAAATCTAATTCTGTATTTAAAGGATATAAATTAATTTATAAAACTTTACCACTAGTAATATGTTTATATAAGAATTTATATTTTAAAAAGTATATTAAAATTTTTGATTTAAATATACTTTTTATTAACTTTACTTAAGAAAGGTCAAAGGTTAATTTAGGTAATATTATAAAAATTAATAAATTAATTTATGGTAAAACTATAGAAAATAAATAATAAATTTTAATTTAATTATAATAATTATCTAACACTTTATTGCCTATCCTAATTTATGCTTATATGTAATTAAAGCATACCCTTTCCCTGCTCTCTGAGCACCGAGGTAAGGTTGGATGGATGCTCAGTAAACGTTTGTTTAAAGAATTAAAATTTAAGAGAATAGAATCCTATGCCTGGCTTAATAATTTTTAGAGAATCAGCCTTTTATTGTTAATAGTACATAATATGACAATAGTATTTTATATATAACTTATATATAGTATTAGAATATAAATTGTATTACTAATATAAACTATATTATTTTGATACAAAAGGACTTAACTAAAATCTTTTTAAAGATATCTTCTAATAATATTACAATAATATTTCTTATATTCCCTGTTTTACCTAAAATTTTAACAGGTAATTATATTTATATATTAAGTAATATATTATTTATTAAAAATTTATCCCCTATCTACTAACTCCTGATGTATTATCACCAGGTACATTAGGTATTACTTTATGATCGAATAATTCTACGAACCACTGGAACAATCTCTTAGTAAAGTTTGTAAAGATTTCTAAGTAACTGTGACCCATTCCTACAAAACCTGCTAATACATTCTCATAACCGAAACCTACTGTTTTAAACACCATGAATACACCAATTGCAGCATTAAACATTATAAATAATTTTCTTAATTTTACTAATACTTTCCAGATTGTTGTTCTACCATATATTAAACTTAAACCCGTAATTACTTTTCTAATATAAGGAACTTTATTTGCAAAGGATAATACTGCTGATACTATCCACAACATAAACATTGATGATTTCATATGTAAATTTTGTATATAACTATTCTTTATATCATTGGTTGACTCTGTTGAAGCTTTAGTTGATTTTAATTTATCTATTTCGGCTTGTAATTTTTTCATTGTTAATTTATTATTTTTAATCATTAATATTTGTTATTATATTTTTTGGAGTAAGGAAACTCAAGGATAAGGTTGCCGGCCAAGTCTAGCGAACTATAATAATAAACAATGATAAAAATTAAAACATATACAATTAACAATTCGTTATTAACTCATGGTTTATTATCCACATACATAGATTTATTTTGGAAAGAAATCTTTGAACAACTAATGAAAGGTCCCTCAGTACATTATTTAATGTTAATGTGTAAAATAGCATACAATGGTCATAATATTGAATTAGGGTATAGAACATTAGGTCATTTAAGAAGAGTAAACTATTCAGATAAAGAATTATTTACAGAATATTTACAGGAGAGATTAGGTTTATTAAATGATTCCTATACATCCAATTCATTAAATGAAATTTCATTTAGTTATATAATTAAAGATGGTGTAGCAACAGATAATAGAAGATTACTACAAGATGTAAGCGATAAATCCTTAGCAACACATAGATTTAATAACATTAATTTACCAATAAGCATGGTTCCATCTGATTACGGAAAAGTAATTGGTACAACACTCTTTGAATCAGAAAACTTTACAAGATATTTTGTTACGGATAATAGAAAAGTATTTCAATTAGATATATCATTAGATGGATTAGTAAACAATGTTACAATATTAGGTGCATCAGATTTAAATTGGACGGACACTAAATTAACTGAAGGTTTCAAAAGAGAAATAGGTAAATCAACAATCTATTTTGTAGATGGAGAAACTGTATTAAGAAAACAATTACTTAATGCTAAACCCTTTAGAAAACTAGTTCCCGACAAATATGTAACAACTAGTTTCTTAACAATGGATATTGAAACAATTAAATTAGACACAGGTAAACTATCTCCCTATTTAATATGTGCTTATGACGGACAAGATTATATAACATCATATAATAATAATCCTAAAGCATTATTTGCATCATTCATGGAACAGCTAATATCTAAAATTAAACCAGGTTTAACAGTAGTTTATGCACATAATCTTTCTGCATTTGATGGAATATTCATAATGAGACATTTATTTGAATTTGGTGAAGTAATGCCTTTAATAGATGATGCAAGAATAATTTGTATTAAAGTAGTAGTAGAAAATAAAGAATCAGGAAAAAATAAAAATAAAACAATTATCTTCAAAGATTCTTATCTATTACTACCTATGCCTTTAAGAGCATTATGTACTACATTTAATATTGTTATGGCTAAAGCTTTCTTCCCATTTAAATTAACTAATATCTTCTATACAGGAGTATTTCCTAAATTTGAAAATTGGATTGGTATTACTTTAACTCAATATGAATTACTTAAAAAACCATTTAGAACGACATTCTGGGATTTCCAAAAGGAAGCCACTAAATATTGTAAATTGGATTGCCAAGTATTACATCAAATATTAGTTAAATTCAATGAATTAATATTTAAAGAATTCCAAATTAATATTCATAATAAAAATGTATTTACTTTACCATCCTTAGCCATGAGAATTTATAAAGCACACTTCATGCCTAAAGATTCTATCTATCAAATATTAGGTAAACCTGAATGGTTTATAAGACATTCTTATACAGGAGGAGCTGTAGATGTATACATTCCACATAATAGAATTACTAGATTCATAGGTAAAGTTAAAGCTTTATTTAAACTATTATTTTATTACGATGTTAATTCATTATATCCATCAGTAATGGCTAATACTCCTATGCCAATAGGTAAACCAATAGCATTTCAAGGTGATATTAGAGCATTGGAACCTAATGCATATGGTTTCTTCTACTGTAAAATTAGTTCACCTGAATATTTAGAACACCCTTTATTACAACAAAGAGTTAAAACAGCTAGTGGAATAAGAACAATAGCTGGTTTAGGTTCATGGGAAGGTTGGATAAATTCAGCTGAAATGGATAACGCAATTAATTTTGGTTATACATTTGAAATCCTTAAAGGTTATCAATTTGAAACAGGAGATATTTTCTCTGGTTATATTAATAGAATGTATAACTTAAGAATGGAATACCCTAAAGGAGATGCTATGAATTATATTGCTAAACTACTTATGAATTCGTTATATGGAAGATTCGCCATGAAATTGGAAAGAAAATCTGTATCTATCTATAACGTTACAACCGAAAATGCTATGAAAGAATTCAAAGATATGGTTTGTGAATTAGGAGAAAGTATAGAAGATTGGGTAAATATTGGTACACATTTTATAATTATTAGAGATTCTTTTGCTGATATTAAATATAATGAAAATCAGGATATGTTTCATGGACAAGATATTAATATTGCAATAGCTTCAGCAATCACTGCTGGTGGTAGAGTACATATGTCTATATTCAAAAATAATCCTGAATTTAATTTATATTATTCTGATACAGATAGTGGAGTAACTGATGCACCACTACCTTCAAATATGGTAGGTCCTGAATTAGGTAAAATGAAACTTGAACACACAATAACTAGAGCTGTATTCCTAGCTCCAAAAGTTTACGGTTTTATTGATATAGATGGAAATGAAATTATTAAAGTTAAAGGAATTAAAGCTGAAGTAGCTAAAGAACTTTCTATTCAACAACTTGAATTATTACTAGTTAAAGATTCTACAAGAGAATTCACACAAGAGAAATGGTATAAAAAACTAATTGAAGGTGAAATCACTGTTACAGATGTAATCTATACATTAAAAACTACAGCTAATAAAAGATCTGCCATTTACGATAATCAAGATGGATTAGAAATCTATAATTCAACTAAACCATATTATTACGATGATATTTTTAATAATTATAATTTTACCCCCTCCTCTACTCATTCTTTACTTTTATACTAAAACTTAGTATGTACTAGACAGATGAGAGTTAATTAAGAAAAATTTACGATATAAAGATATTTGAATTTTTATTTTTATATAAAAATTAGTTATAATAAAATATATTCTTTTTTATGTAAGAAACCTAGCCTCGACAGTGACTACAGCAATAGGCTTGCTTTATTAATCAATATTATACTTATTACTATGTAATATCGGCATACCACTGATTTAGCTAGGTGAGCTTGAATATTAATAAATATTATTAGAAATTTATGGTGTAGTATTCCACAGTTATTATCAATAGTGGGGTGTGCTGCTTCAGCTTGCTGGGGTTAAATTGGATATTAATTTTTATTCCTTAATATTTGTTACTTTCTATTACTGTGCCTTGCCTTTGACAGGAAGGCTTAAAGTTAAATTTTGAAACAAGAAAGAAAATTTTCAAAAAATGTAATCCAACTCTTAAATATAAAAAAGTTGGGAAGCAGCTAAGCTATGCTATTTGCAGAAAATATAAGCAATAACAGTGCTTTATAAATTAGCAGCAGGGATATTATAATAAAATATAATTATTAATTAGAATTTTTAATCTGTGGAGATAAAACTATAATTAAAGAAGCAAAATAAATAATAATTAATCTAATTTCACTTAATAAAGAAGTATCAATTAAAACAGGAGCAAAAACTAAGAATAATAAAGCTAATAAACCTAATGTAATATAAAGAGCGTAAGTAGTAATTACACCACTATCTAATTTAGAAATATTATTACCAGTATTAGAGAAAATATTAGATAAACCATGAGGACCTAATAATTCAATAACTCCTCTATCAATAACTTTAGATATAGTATAACCTAATTGTAAACCTACAGATGTTATATAATTATTATATACAACATCAAATAAGTATTTACCATTTAAGAAAGTATAAACTTTTCTACCTAAAGAAGTTTCAGTTAAATCAATAACAAAACTTGTACCTTTATGATATAATAATATAGCTAATAAGGCTCCAACTAAAGATAATATAGATGGTAATAATTTAATTAAAATAGGTAAACTAAATTCAGCTTCAATTATAGAAATATTATTAGGATGTATAAATAAAGAATTTGCAAAGAAATCTGAACCTACACCAACAAATAAATCAGAGAAAACAAAACCAAAGAAGATACTAAATAAAGCTAACACAAATAGAGGTACAATTACAGCTAAATTAGCTTCATGTGAATTTAAATAAGTATTTTTAGGTCCATTAGGTACTGTTAAGAATACTAATGAAATTAATCTAAATGAATAGAATGCTGTAATACCAGCAGTTAAACTACCTAAAATATAAGCATAAGTACCACTGAAACTATATTGTCCGTAAGCTAACTCTATAATTAAATCTTTACTATAGAATCCTGTTAACCAAGGAGTAGCTAATAAAGATAATGACCCTACTAACATTGCTGTATAAGTGAAAGGTAAAAATTTTATTAATCCTCCTAATCTTCTTACATCTTGTTGATCTGAAAAACTATGTATAACTGCTCCGGCCCCTAAGAATAATAATGCTTTAAAGAAGGCATGATTTATTACATGCATTAATGCTACATTATATTGGCTTAATCCTACAGCCATTACCATATAACCTAATTGACTTATTGTTGAAAAAGCAATAATTCTTTTTAAATCATTTTGAACTAAACCACAAGTTGCGGCAAAGAAAGCAGTAGAAGCTCCAACTAAAGTAATAATTAATAAAGCAGTTGAACTATATTCTAATAAAGGAGAAGATCTTACTAATAAATATAATCCTGCTGTAACTAGTGTCGCTGCATGAATTAAAGCTGATACTGGTGTTGGCAAAATTGTTAGCAGTAAATTTCTTTACTGATCGGACTATATCATCTCATATTTAAATATAAGCTTCACGTATAGTCTCTGAGGATCCTACTTATTCTATATAAATTGTGTAGGTCTTATCGGAAATTAATTTTTGTGGAAGGAGAAAAGATATTAATGGTGGGTGGCTAGCCCTCCATAGTTTTTTTTTTCGTTATTTAATTGAAGGAGAAACTCTTTATAAGATTCGAACTTATACCTACAAGTTTGTTAATTGGTGGCCGAAGCCCACTTGTCGTACGACCATTATACTAAAAAATAAACCTTTCTCTTTTAGAATTTATATCGCAATCTAGGCCTGGAATGTGTTATAAAGTTTAGATAAACGGAAAATCTAAAATCTTACTATAAATTAATTTACATCGGAATAATTAAACATTCTTTATATTCAGTCAATTGGATCAGGTGTAGGTATTATGGAACAATTTTAATTCTACTTGATTATTCATTTTTTTGATAATCATTTCTTTGTTTTTAAGAATAATCAAGACCTTTAAACAAATTTCTATATTATTAAAAAGTACACATTTTCTATAAATAAAATAACTAACAATGGATAGATCACAATTGCTTAAATTAATGCATAAATTAAATAAATTTATAACATTATTAAATAAATATATTTATATTTTGCCTTTAATTTCTATGTTAACTAATTTATCATTTTTAAGAAATAATAAATTAGTAGTTATATTAAGAAATATTATAAAATTTATAATAATTATTTCTATTTTAATAACAGGAGTAGTAGTATTATACTTTACAGATTTCTCAACACCAATAAATACAACTTATTCAATTTATAGTGATTTATTAGAACCTTATATAGAACTAATAAAAAAGAAGTTGGAATAAAATATTAAATGTGGGGATAAATTAATTTAATATTGAAACATTATTAAGGATGATATAGTAAAAAGCAAGAATATACAAACTAGATGTGGATGTACAGTGTAGGAGATATTATCAACTGAAACACCTAGTACATTCAATCCTTCAATTTCTCTGAACCAAAAATAAAAAGAATCTTGATTAACCATATGTTCAAAAACATCTAGATGAATAATATCATAACCACCATTAGGAACTTGTGCAATGGGTAGACAATTCCAAAGAGCAATTACTAAATCTAAGATGTCCTCGATTATTTCAGCATCTGTTTCAATTACGGGAGGAGCACAATATATAGTTGAAAAGATCAAACCAGGATTTATTTTAAGAATTGTACTTAATACAATTACACCACCTGCTAATAAAAGAAAATTTAAAAAAGGTTTTTTAAAGAACATTAAAATGTTATATTATAAATGTTAGGTTCTAGATTTCTAGATTTCTAGATTTCTAACTATCTCTGCGAATTATTATATTTGCAATAAAAAGTAAATTACTATTTATTAATTGAAATATTAAGGAGTATTGTAAACAATAATTTTTTGATTACAAGATTAGAAATTTTTTAATAACTAAATAACTATTGCCGGTTTAAGATCTAGGGTAGATCTGTATTACACCTAGTCTTTAACTTATGCCCGGCTGTAAATAATGCGCTTGTGCCGTAGGCAGGCGGATGAAAAAATGATTAGATAAGTAAACTTATTGTAAGAATATTGAAATATTGATAGTTATTTATCTCTTTTATGTTGTAATTTACAGATTAATAATTTAACCCTATTTACATTTTTTATTATTTTTATAAAGACCTTAAATATAATAAATATAAACTAAAACATAAACACCTACAACCGGTCCAACATAATATCAAAAATATAAAAAGAAGCTCTACACTTAAAAAATAATATTATAAAAACTAACATATCCCCGGCAGAAATGGGGATATATAAAAATTGAAAAAATACTTTTCCTTAGCCAAAGGCATAAGTATTAATTCAATACTTTCTTTTTAAAAATTAAATTGAATAGAAGAAAGAAACTACTCTCCTTCTTTGCTACCCTTTTCTAATCGGAGAGGTAGCACACCGATAATACCACTATAATATAGAACTTTGGTTTCCTGCTGATTGCCTATTGTAACATCTTTAAGATTTTCACTATCTAATTTATAATTAGATGAGTACCTAAAGCTTTAAGGTGTTCCAGCATATAGTGAAGTTTAACGAGAGCCCTATAATAAACCCTCCATACTTCCAGGTAACCAACTATGTAAAGGAATTTGTGCAGATTTAGCCATAGCTCCCATTAATAATAATAAACCAATTATTGTTATTCCCGTTTCATTCATTAGAGGTACTAAACTAAATACAGTAGAGAAATCTAATGATCCAAATAAGGCAAAGATTGCAAAGAATCCTATACTTAATCCCATATCACCTATTCTATTCATTGTGAATGCTAAAATTGCAGCTTTATTAGCTTGAATTCTTGTGAACCAGAAGTTAATTAATAAATAAGAAACTACTCCAATACCTTCCCAACCAATAAACATTACAAAGAAATTAGCACCAGAAACTAAAACTAACATAAAGAAAGTGAATAATGATAAATAAGAGAAAAATCTTTGATTATGAGGATCTTCAGCCATATAATCAGTAGAGAATATATGAATTAAAGATGAAATATATAAAACAGGAATTAACATAGAAACAGTTAATTGATCAAATAGGAATTCCCATGAAATAGACATAAATTCTGAATCGATCCAACTTGTTAAATTTATAGAAACTGGAGAACCACAGAAACCTACTTCATAGAAAGCTATTGAAGCTAAAATTGATGATAAAATTAAGCAAGTACAAGTAATTATATGTGCTCCGGTTACACCAATTTTTCTACCCATAAAACCTGATACAAAAGAACCTAATAAAGGTAAAACTAAAATTGATAAATACATTATGTTCTTAATGAAATATTTCCTCTTAATCTATAATATGCTACAAGAATACTTAAACCTACTACTGATTCAGCACCAGCTATTGAAATTATAAAGATACTAAAAGTTTGTCCTATTCCATCATCAAAACTAAAACTAGAAATTAAGATTAATAATGTTACAGATAATAACATTAATTCTATCGCTATAATCATTAGAATTATATTTTTTCTATTTAATATAAATCCTAAAATACCTACTAAAAATAAAAGTAATGATAGATTCATGGTTTGTATTTGTATTATTCCTTTAGGATACATTGAATATGATGATAAATTTTTAATTGTAATTTGTAATTTTACAATAAAATAAGTAAATAAAATAAATAAATGACCTTATTTTTCTTTTTTTGAAATATGAATATACTCTAATTAAATTAAAATAAGGGATAGAAAATTCTATCTCTTTTACTTTAAACAAGTTTTTTAAAACAAATTTACACCTTATATTTTCTGTAAAATATAAAAAAATCACCTTAGTAAGTGGGATATAGATAAGTTAAGTTTAGAGAGTTTATTTACAGATATACACCGAATATTTTTTATATTACACGTGTGATTCCATAATTTATAATTGTACACTAATTAACCTATCTATAAATTGTTATTTGAGTTGTATAAAAGTTCAGACTAACAGATGCCGACTTTCTATCAAAATGGGGATATATTTTTTAATTAAAAATATTAAAATACATCAAAAAGGGGATAAGTTTTATTAATTAATTAAAACTATTAAAATACTTTATAAAATCAACCATCAAACACCTGACTATTAATACTAACCACTTAATCACCACCCCAACCTCCCTACCTATTATTTAACTAATCAACTTCCAATGTTGTAAATTTATCAGTACAACTACTTGCTACTTCGTTGATACGGAAAAATCTTTTACATTGGTAGTCATTAAGATACGGATATATTGAAATATTATCTAAAGAATGTAAGATTAATTCTCTATTACTTTTATAGTAAAAAGTAAAATAAATAATTCTCTATTACTTTTATAGTAAAAATAAAAATAAATAAATTACTATTAGGGTAAAATATTGTTACAATTGATTTATCATTTACTATTCTTAAATGACCTAAAGTTTTATAACCAATTAAAGGGGTTTAATCTTGTTTTAATTTAGGTAAAGAGTGAACTAATGGATTCGGTAATGCCACTTCTATTATCGTTAATAGTTATATCAGGTGTTGGCCCTGTACTTGGACCAGCTACAGGTGGTTGTGTAGGTGTAGCTTTATCGTAGATTAGAGTAGGCATTAAGATCTGATAGTAATATGAAAGATTGCCGACATTGTGTTAATTGTAGAAATAAGGGGATAATTTATAATAATTATAAATTTTAGTAATAATCTTATAGCTCTCATCTCCTGCTATAAATCCATAGAATTAATTTAGTTACCTCCCCAGTAGTAAACTGCAATAAATAAGAATAACCAAACTACATCTACAAAGTGCCAATATAAGATACCGGATTCATGTCCGATATGGTGAGTATCTGTTAAATGATAATTTAATATTCTTATGAAACCTACAGTAATAAAGATAGTTCCAACAATAACATGTAATCCATGTAATCCTGTTGATGCAAAGAATACTGTACCAAATACTGAATCCGCTATAGTAAATCCTGCTTCAGAATATTCAATATATTGTAAAACAGTGAATACAACAGCTAAGATTATAGTTATAAAAGTTCCAAAGATAGCACCTTTTCTATCTCCAGCTATTAAAGCATGGTGACCATAAGTAACAAAAGCTCCAGATGATAATAATAAGAAAGTATTTAATAAAGGTATACTAAATGGATCTAAAGGTGTTATTCCTAAAGGTGGCCACACTCCTCCTATTTCTATAGCTGGTGATAAACTAGAATGGAAGAAAGCCCAGAATACACTGAAGAAAGCAAATACTTCACTTATAATAAATAGAACTAATCCGATGATTAAACCTTTTTGTACTTGTTTTGTATGGTGTCCTTCATATGTTCCTTCTGTTATTACATCTCTAAACCATAATCCCATACCTGAGGCTGTTAAAATTAATCCTAAAGTTAATAATAATCCTCCATTAGGATATCCTTGTAAGTACATCACTGCTCCTGTTGTTAAACTTAATAATGAAAAACTTACTAAAATTGGCCATGGAGAAGTTTCTACTAAATGAAAGGGATGATATTGAAATTTATTTTTTTTTATATTATTCATTTTTATTTATTTTTATTTTATTTAATATTAAATTAAATTGTATACACCTATGCTTATACTTAATTAAATATTTAATTTATTTTTTATTTATTTAAAATTTTATAAATATTTAAATTAAAATATAGAAATAAACTAGAATATTGTTTATTATAGGTTGCTTATAGAGTTATATTTATTTATATATTATATAACTTCTCTTTTATTTTAAATATTATGATATTTAAGAAAATAATATATAAAGTTTTATGGATCAACAGATTCGAACTGTTAACTTCTACAAGGGTGGATAGCTATTATACAATTTAAATAAATCCATTAAAATATATTAAATGACCTTTGAAGTTCTATTATTAAATTTTAACTGTAGAACAAACTAGTTTTTTCTATAAATCGTTAATAAAACTTAAAGAAATTATAAAATTATTGTTAAATCTACGACTTTTATAAATTATTTATAATTTAAATAGAAAAAAGACGGTGATGGGGATAAATAAGCTTTAATTTCTTTAATTTAATATATAATCCTAAAATAGGAGTAAATTTAAATAATAAAGATTAAAAATTAGTGTAATTCGATAGCATCTTTAATATATGAACATACTAATAAAGTAAATACATAACTTTGAATTAAAGAAACAGCTAATTCTAATCCAATTAAAGCTAAGAAGATAGAGAATGGTATTAAAGTTAACACAGCTACAATTATACTACTACTAAACATTTGATATAAGAAAGTAGATAATATTTTAAGTAATGTGTGACCAGCAACCATATTAGCAAATAATCTTATTCCTAAAGAAAATGCTCTAGCTAAATAACTTACAGTTTCAATTAATACTAATAAAGGTACTAATGCTAATGGTGTACCAGAAGGTATTAAGATTGAAAAGAAATGTAATTTATGTATAGATAATCCTAAAATAGTTACACCTGTAAGAATAGTAAATGATAAACCAATTGTAACAATAATAGAAGTTGTTACAGTATAAGAATAAGGTACATTACCTGTTAAATTTCCTATTAAAATAAAGAAAAATAATGAGTAAATAAAAGGTAAATATATCTCTTTACCTAATTGCTCTCTTACCATAGTATTTACACTTGCAAAGAGACTTTCTAATCCAATTGACCATTTATTAGGTAATAATTTTGTTTCATTATTTCCCATATAGTGTATTCCTATTATTATAAATAATACTAATACTGAATAGAATCCTAAATTAGTTAAAGTTATATTTAAATAACCAAAGATTGGTGCATTTAATCCTAGTAAACTAGTTACTTCGAATTGTTCTAATGGTGAATTAATTATTAAATTTGTGTTAGTATTATGTAACATTATTTTTATTATATTTCTGTTTAACACAGTTTGATTTTATAACTTGCTTTGTACTTATCTCTCCCTATCAATTTAAATAATAGGAAGTGTTTAACCACCTTAAAGTAGGCAGTATATTAAACATAGGGACACGCCCATATTTACATCAAAGGCAGCTTTGATATCTTTAAAAAGTTTTTAGTTTTAGTTAAAAAAGTTAGCTTTGATATAGAGATAAAGTAACTCTGGATTAATTAATTATACTTCAATTTATAATCCATTACTTTTATTTTTTATTAAAATACATATTTAATTGAACAACTTTTAAATAAAAATTCTTAAACTTTTACGAGTAAAGAGACTTGAACTCTTACGATAAAATCATGAATTCCTAAGATTCACCCGGCTACCATTTCGGCATACTCGTTTGTATCTATGCTGTGCTTTTAAATTAGCATACTAAGCAACAGGGTCACTATTCTTAGGCTAAGAGAGCTTACAACCGGAACTCCGCAGGTTAATTCTTATTATAAAAATAAGATGTCAATATAAAAATAAATAAAATTATTAAAAAATTAAGGAGTAGAGTAATCGAAACCCTGTCTATAAAGTGTAAATTTATCGCTAAACCACTCAGCTAACCCCTTTTTCAATTTTATATTTCTATATTCTTATATAATAATTTTAATAATTAATTTTATTATTAAATAATAGACTTACAGTGTAATCCTTTATTTATATTAAATTTAGCATAGGGCTAAGTAAGATGGGGGGATAAAATAATTTATTTTCCAGCAGCACTTTCCAGTACGGCTACCTTGCTATGACTTTTGAGATGTTACTTAAATGAATTAACTAAAGCTAATTATCTTAACAAAGGTGTTCTATGAACTTTAAGAGACCTTTATAAAAGTTTTAATTTCGCTCCAGTTTCCTTCAAGTTAAGCTTCTTCCCAGCGACAGACAGTTAGTTCATCACGAATGCAATCTTCACCGTTGCGCCTAGTGATCAACGATTACTCGAAATTCCTTCTTCATGTCGCCGAATTGCAGACGACAATCCGACTAAATATTAACTTTTTTTAATGATTAGCTCTTCCTTATTTCCCTATTATAAAAATAAAATAATAATATACTTATGCAAATAGCCATATTAAATTTAAAGGAACGGTTTTGCATCACTTTGTAAAAGTTTTTGTGGCACGTTTATAGCCCAGTTCATGAGGGCCATAACGACTTGTCTTAGCCCCAAATGATACTCTATCAGTAACATTAATTGTTAAGTATAAATTAACAACAGGGATTTCGTCCGTTAGCGGAGTTAACCTCACTTCTCACAATACGGACTGACGACAGCCATGCAACACCTGTAACAGAAACATTTTAGAAAAACACTTCATTTTTAATTAAATAAATAAATAAAAACTTGTTATGCAAGAACTGGTAAGATTTTACGCGGATTATCGTATTAAATAACATGCTTCACTTCGTTTGCTTCGAGACCGACTAATTTTTTTGTTTTCAACTTTGCAGTCGTACTCACATGGCGGAATGGTTATCGTGTTAACATAGCCACTAATTATTTATATAACTAGCAACCACCATTCATCGTTGACAGTGAGTGGTATCTGGGTATCTAATCCTATTTCCTATACTCACCTTCGTTTCTCAGCGTCAATCATTAGTAGATAAAAAGCTTTCACCCTTAATATTCCATTTAGTATCTAAGGATATCACCCCTCCTCTAAATATTATTTAATATATCCTCTATTTGATTCTAGCTTTTATTTGTTCATTCTTTTCTTATTTTAATTTATTTTTTTATAACTATATAATTATAAAATTAAATTAATAAAAGTCTATATTTCTTCACCTCTCCCAATCCTACAGGGACAGGGATTGCTTGTTAAAGCAGATATAAAATTATATCGAGGATATAGAAAAAAAGAATAAAGTTTAAAGCTGCCTACACACCCTTTACGCCTGATTAGGACGACTAACGTTTGCGTCTCTGGCCTTACCGAGTCTTCTGGCACCAGATTTGGACAACACTAATAGTAAGGTAATGTCATTATCTTCCCTTACGTTATCACACTTGACACAAGTATGATTTCAGTTAGCTAGTTCACTCTTGCGAGCATTGACTAATATTCTCGACTGCTGGTAGTTAATACTACTTGGGAGATCTCATTCCCGATGTGGCCATTTGCTCTGTCAAGCTTGGCTATCGATCGACGGCTTGGTAGGCCTTTATCCTACCAACTACCTAATCGAAATAAATAGAATCCTAAAGCAGAATTATTCCTTTATTAATAAATATAGCTTACTTATTTTCTTATTTTACAATAAAAATATCTCCTATCTACGGGGACTCTAGGGTATCTTATTTACTATCCTCACCTTTACACCTTATTAACTTAGTCTTTATTAATTAAATTATAATTATAATTTTCGATCGAAAAAGACCTTGACCTTAATAAATTTTAGGTTAACAACGATTCGCATGTCTCAAAACTACTGAAAAACGTTCAATCAGAACCAAAATTAAATTCTTACTTAAAATTTAAACAATATTCATTAACGATTATTGTTGTATTATATTTACTATAAATAGTAATTGTTATTTATCTCTTTTAATTTGATAATTGTAAAAACGAGAAAATTAGTCAATCCAAAGATTCATCTAAAGAATTTACTCTAAAATAGTTATTAAAGAATAATTATCACCACATTTTTAATAATTTCTTATTTAATTTCTTAAAAAGTCGGCATCCATTCCGGTAAACTTTTATAAAACGAATAAATTATAAAATAAATATAATATAAATGTTAACAAGTTATGGGTTGGAGGCTTAGTAGCAGGTGGAGGGGATAAATTATTAAAATATAATAAATTAGTAAGGTGCAATATCAAAGGCAATTAATATACTAGGTACTAATATAATGAATGCCACAGCTACTGGTAATAAATTTAACCAACATAATTCAATTAAAGCATCATATCTTAATCTAGGTAAAGTAGCTCTGAACCAAACGAACATAAAACAGAATATACATGTTTTAAGACCTAATACTATAGATGTTATATTAATATATGATTCATTTACAAATAATTCAGGAAAATTATAACCACCTAAGAAGAAAATAGCTGTAATAGAACTAAATAATACTATAGAACAATATTCAGCTAAGAAGAAAAATACAAATGGTACACTTGAATGTTCAGTGAAGAAACCTGCTACTAATTCTGATTCCGCTTCTTGAAGATCGAAAGGAGTTCTAGAAGTTTCCGCTAAGATAGAAATGAAATAGAAAACAAATACAGGTAATAAAGGTAAAATAAACCAAACTGCTTGTTGACTTTCTATTATTGTTGTAAAATTAAATGATCCTGTTAATAATATAATAATTAATACTGCAGAACTTAATATTAATTCGTAACTTATCATAGCTGCTGTAGATCTTAAAGATCCTAAGAAAGCATATTTAGAATTAGCACTCCATCCTGCAAATAATATTCCATAAACACCTAAAGATGATAAAGCTAAACTATATAATACTCCTAATGTAAAATCTGAAATTGTTAATCCTTCTCCAAAAGGAATTACACCCCAACCTAATAAACTAAAAATTAATGCCGAAACTGGTGCTAAATAAAATAAAACTTTATTAGATTGAGAAGGTATAACTGTTTCTTTAAGAATTAATTTTAAAGCATCACTAAATGGTTGTAAAACTCCATAATAACCTACAGTATTTGGTCCAACTCTTCTTTGCATAGCAGCTAATTGTTTTCTTTCTATAATTGTCATGAAAGCTACAGATAATAGTACAGGTAATAATATTATTAATACATCCATTAAATTTATTAATATATCTAATATATTAGATATTAAATTATTATTTATCATTGGTATTATTTAATATTCATAAATTTAATTAAAGAATAAATTATTTAATTAAAAATGAATGAGTATTTTATTAATATTTAATAACTTTCAATGAAGTTTTTTAAGTTATCAAATATTTTTGTCGCCCTCTTTTTTAACATTCATTTTTATATTTAAATAAACTAGGTTAGGTTCGAAGGGCTTGAGTCCTGTCCTTTATAAATAAGGGTAGCTTTTTTTATTTTACCCAGGCCTCTTTTTTTTAATTAATAATTTAATTTTGTAATACACTATAACTATTTTTTATTATTATAATTAAATATACACTGTTCTAACCATTAAACTAAGAGAAATTAATTTTTATAGTTTGCACTAGCTCTACACTCCTTTAATTATAACCCTTGCTAAATTAGAATTATATAAATAAATTATATTATATATAAAGCGTTGTGCCTCCTTACGTTCCCTTTATTTTAAGGTTACTAATAAATAAGGGTGCTGGGAAATTAAAATAGAAATATTTTTATATTTATCTAAATTAAATTAAGAACATTAATTTTACTATTACTTTTAATATATTAATAGTTAACTTATTAGAAAATATTTTTACTATTAAAAGAGATTCAAAATATAAAATATAATAAAGAAAAGAAAGGAAAGGGGAAATCTGATAATGGTAATCAGTTGTATTTGCACTACAAATATGATAGTTCGAATCTATCTTTCTCCAAATTAAAAATAAATAATAAAATAAAAAATAAGGCCTATAATAAATATAAAGCCTCGGTTGCTTAGTGGTCAAAGCGCTATTCTGAAGATATAGATATGTGAGTTCAATTCTCTCCCAAGGCAAAGGCCGAAATAGTTTAATAGGTAAAATGAATTCCTTGTAAGATTTAGATATTGGTTCAATTCCAGTTTTCGGCATATATTAATATAATATTTCTCCTTTATGCCCTCGACCAAAATATTTAAATATAATAATAATTTAATTGAGTTGTAGTTTAACTTGGGAAAACACCATTTTTTGGTAATGGCTTATATCAGTTCGAATCTGGTCAACTCAGAATAAAATATAAATTAAATTAATTTTATTTCTTGCTCTCAAAGTTTTTAAATAAAAAAAAAATAAAATAAAATAAAGCAAAGGATGCATAATTCAAAATAAGGGTGGAAGGATAGTTAGAAAGCAGAACTCGAGTGGTGGAGTGTCTCCCTTTTAAGGAGAAAGTTCTGGTTCAAGTCCAGGTGCTTTCAAAATAATATAAAACAAAAAAATAAGGGCAGGTGATCCGATTGGTAATGGTGATTCTCTGTAAAAGAATTGGTTAATAGCCGTAAAAGGTTCGATTCCTTTACTGCTCAATATATTTATGTAATTTTATATTTCCTTATTTATAATTGATAATAATTACTGTCTTATCCCTCCAGCTTCGCACAGCTATTCAAAGCTTCACAAGTTTCCGAAGAAAAAATCAAAATAAAAAATATTTGGATATAGGTAGCGAAACTTAAAAAATAAAAAAATAACATCATAAGACTGTAGCATAATAGGTTAATGCAGTCCGCTCATAATGGATATTATAAGGGTTCAATTCCCTTCGGTCTTAATTAAAGTATTTTTTTTTACCCAAAATTGAGAATAAAAGAGAGTAATAATATAAAATAAAATAAAAATAAAGGGTATTTGGTCGAGTCTGGTTTATGGCACTCGTCTTGAAAACGAGAACTTGAATAAAGTCGTGAGTTCAAATCTCACAGTGCCCGTATAAATTTATAGCAATGATTAAATTACAAACTTATTCAAATTATATCTTTATTAGAAGTAAAAACAAATAATAACATGAGATGTTTAACTTTAACAATGATAAAAAGATTTTTATTAACAGGTGTAATCGTAGGATTACTATTCTCCAAAGTTGAAGGTTTTAATGAAGTGAAACAAGAGGTATTAAAGTAAGGGGATATAGAGTTTTATATTAATTATTTAAGTTTTTATTAATCTGTTAATTTAGTAATAATTTCATTAACTTTATCAGTAAC
>Ga0193738_1000082_pt1 | contig 59507 bp, 55 predicted proteins | sample L2a1metaG_FD_144927 | JGI IMG/M metagenome (GOLD analysis project Ga0193738, IMG submission 144927) | Soil microbial communities from a riparian zone of the East river system, Colorado, United States - L2a1 | ecosystem: Environmental > Terrestrial > Soil > Riparian zone | place: USA: East River... | reverse complement strand
GAAAATTGTTTTCAATCTTTTATCAAATGCTTTTAAATATACACTTGAGGGTAGCATTACACTTCGGCTTTTTACTGATAATGAAAATGTGATCCTTGAAGTGGAAGATACCGGCGTTGGCATTCCCGAAAAAGAATTGCCACAGATGTTCGAAAGGTTTCACAGGGTTGAAAATATTGTGGGCAGATCTTATGAAGGAACGGGCATCGGCTTATCATTGATCAAGGAACTTGTGCAATTACATGGAGGAACGATCAATGTAAAGAGCAAGGAAGGTGAGGGTAGTGCATTTATTGTTAAGATCCCATTTGGCAAAAAACACCTGCCTGCAGAACAAACTTATGAAACACCACAGGGGCTAGACGATGTTGTATCTGATACTTATATTAAAGAAGCAACATCATTATTAGGAAATAATAATCATGTCGATCGTACGAATGAATCAACTGATCACTCATCAACAGTACTCGTAGTAGATGATAATGCGGATATGCGCCAGCATATTCAGTCGTTGCTTCAAAAGCATTTTACGGTATTAACTGCTGCAAATGGAATGGAGGCGCTTCATAAAATAAGATCAGAAAAGCCATCGCTTGTTCTTTCTGATATTATGATGCCAATAATGAATGGTATTGAACTGCTAAAGGCTATCAAAGAAAATGAACAACACAGTGATATACCGGTGATCTTATTAACTGCCAGGGCTGGTGAAGAATCTAAAATAGAAGGATACCAAACAGGAGCTGATGATTACCTGGTAAAGCCATTTTCTGCAAAAGAATTATTTGCAAGGGTTGATGCCCAGATAAAGATTGCAAAAAAAAGAAATGCAGTCGCAAATCAACTGCACGGGCTGTTTGAACAAGCTCCGACCGCCATTATAATTTTAAAAGGCCCTGAAGCTGTTTTTGAGTTGGCAAATAAAAGAGCCCTGGAAATAATAGGCAAAAACAAAGAAGATGTTATTGGCCAAAAATTAGCTGATGCATTACCTGAATTAAAAGATCAGGGGTATATGGATCTGATAAGTATGGTCTATAATTCAGGCGAAAGGTATGTGTCGGAAGAATCACCGGTTAGTTTTAATACTAATGGAGAAAGGATCGACACATTTGTAAAATATGTTTTCCAGCCATTGAAAGATGAGGAAGGGAGGATAACTGGTGTTATGATCCTAGGTGATGATGTTGGACAGCAAGTCCTGGCACGAAAAAAGATTGAAGCAAGTGAAAAAGAATTACGGGAAAGTGAAGAAATAAACCGGTTGTTTATAGAACATGCTCCGGCGGCGATGGCAATGTTTGATAAAGAAATGAGGTATATATCAGTAAGCAAACGATGGATGAGTGAATATGACCTCGTAGATGATGTTGTCGGAAAGAAGCATTATGATTTGTTTCCTAATATACTTGAGCGATGGAAGCAAGTTCATAGCCGCTGTATGAAAGGAGATGTGGAAAGGTCAGATGATGATTTTTATATAAAAGATGACGGCACTCCTTTCTGGTTGAAATGGGAAGTTCATCCCTGGTACAATGCAAAAAATGAAATTGGTGGGATAGTAATTTTTACTGAAAATATTTCTCAACGTAAAAAAGCACAGCAGGCCATAAAAGAAAGTGAAGAACGATTCCGGGCAATGGCCAACGAAGCGCCACTTTTTGTATGGGTTACGGATGAGCATTTACAAACTACTTATCTTAATAAAGCTGGGCTTGATTATTTTGATCTCGATGAAGCAGTTAAAATGAATGATATATCATGGAAAAAATTTATTCATCCTGATGATATAGAAAATGTTTTAAATGTAATGAATGATGCAGCAAAAAACCATCATTCATATACACTAGAAATGCGATTGAAGAACGGACGCACAGGCGAATATCATTGGTTTCTTGATAAGGGAGCCCCGCGATACGCTAATGAACGATTTACCGGCTTTATTGGAACAAGCCTTGATATTCATGATCGGAAAGAAGCTGAAAAAGAACTTGAAGACAAAGTAAAGCAAAGAACCAGTGAATTAAATCAACAAAATATACTTCTGAAACAACAAAATCACCTGGTGAAAAAGATCCTTGATTCATCAGTTGATCTTATTGCAGTTTATGATACTGATACAAGAATTATCTCGATCAATCAGTCCACTTTAAATGCAATGAAAGTTAAGGAAGAAGATGTATTAGGTAAAAAGCTATTGGATATATTTCCACATATGAAAGATTCGCAGGGGCATAAGGATCTTATGAGGGCAATAAGCGGTGAGACCATACACAATGAGGTTTATTATTCTCCCATTTTAAATAGGTATTATGAGAACTCACTGGTGCCACTTAAAGATCATAATGAGAAGATCTATGCAGTATTAGTGATGGCACATGATAATACAGACCTGATCGCATCTTCAAAAAAGCTAAACGAAGCTCAGCAAATTGCACAAGTAGGCCATTGGGATTGGGAAGTATCAAGCAACAGCTTGACATGGAGTGATAATATGTACAATATTTATGGAGTGGATCCATCGAAGATTATCGATTATGATAAATTCATTTCACTTGTACATCCTGATGACAGGGCTAATATGCAAGCCAATATTGAATTTGCTTTTCAATCACGATCCTTTAATGATTTTTTTCATCGGATCATTACGCAGGTAGGAGAAATAAAAATTATGTATGCTCGTGGTGAAGTAGTGGTAGATAAGGAGGGAAAAGTTATCAGGATGGTGGGTACCGGCCAGGATGTTACAAAGCAAAAACTCCTGGAACAACAATTAATAGAAACAAGCAAGAAATTTGAAGAACGTAACCGGTTTGTTGAAAAGCTGATCAATTCATCGCTTGACCTGATAATGGTTATTGACAAAGAACTCCGGTTTATAACCCTTAATAAAAAAGCAGAGACCGTACTTGGAAAAGTTTTTAAAGGACCAATAATTGGTGAAAAGATCACAGATATTAATCCATCTATTATTGGCACGCAGTCTTACCAGGATCTCCTGGATGCATTTAAGGGAAATATTATTATTCGGGATAAGGTAAAAACAACAATAAGCGGAGAGCAATATTATGAACATAATTATGTCCCGCTTTATAACGAAGATGAGGAAGTGTATGCGGTAATGGTGATCAGTCATGATATTACCGAAAACATCCGGCAAATGGAAGAGTTGAGAAAGCTTTCTGAATCAGATGTTCAGAAAAATAATTTCATTGCAATGGCCAGTCATGAGTTAAAAACTCCTATTACATCTATTAAAGGCTATGTGCAATTACTCTTAAATGCTTTTGAAAAGGATAAAGAAACGGAAAGGCCATTGCCACCATTACTTGTACGATCTTCATTGATCAGCGTGGACAAACAAATAACAAGATTGACACGACTGATCTCGGAGTTGCTTGATCTTACTAAAATTGAAACAGGAACGCTGGAATTGAAAAAAGAGAAATTCAGCCTGAATCAATTGGCGATCGAAACGGTAGAAGATATTCTTTATACAAACACAAGACACCAGATAAATTTATACCACGATTTTCAATCGTATGTATTTGCTGATAAAGACAGAATAGGGCAGGTGATGATCAATTTTTTGACGAATGCCATTAAGTATTCGCCTGATAGTAATAAGATCGATGTTTCTATACATAGAACAATAAATGGCCGGGTTGCATTTACTGTAAAAGATTATGGCATTGGAATTGATAAAGAAGAACAGGAAAAAATATTTGAGCGTTTTTATCGTGCAAAAGGCAAGGAAGAGCAAACATATCCAGGTTTTGGCATTGGCCTTTTTATAGCTAAGGAATTTGTAGAAAAACATGACGGACAAGTGTCGGTAGAAAGCTATAAAGGAAGTGGCTCAATGTTTACTTTTACTTTACCGATATTCAAATAAATGAAACAAAAAGCATTGATATTAGTATTGGATGATGATCCGGATATCTGCACAATGATAAAGATGGTGCTTGATTATTATGGCCACTCAACGATGGAAGTTGATAACGAAGAAAAAGCAAACAATGTTATTTCCTCAAATCATGTTGATCTTATAATAATGGACATGCTGTTATCAGGAGCCGATGGAACCGATATATGCCGTAGGTTAAAGAATGACTTGAAAACTTCTTCAATCCCGATCTTAATGTTTTCTGCACATCCTACTGCAAAAGAAAGTTGCCTCGCTGCCGGGGCAGACGATTTTATTTCAAAGCCATTTGAAATGAATGATATGATAGGCAAAGTGGATTTTTTTCTCGAACAGGTAAGATCAGGCAAGGCTGAATAGTATTTCTAACTCAAATATAGCCTTCGGGTTTTGTTTCTTCTTTACTCCAGTAATATCTTGTTGTTATTAGCTGCCCGATAACATCAAAAACTGTTTTTAGTATAAGAAAAGTAAGGGCGGGGGTCCATCCTAAAAATTTTGGAAGTAAAATCGTCAGATGCATTGGCACAATGCGCAGGTACGGAGTAAAAAACATCCTTGCTATATTCCCCGGCTGATGAGCATATTTAATTTTGTTTTGTGTGAAATGAATGACCTGTTGTAGCAACACACCTAAAAGTGCCAGTTTCAGATAAGAAAAGTTTGTATCAGAAAGCCTGAAATCAACAAATAAAAAAACAAGATAGACCAGGTGAAATATACCATAATGAAAAAGAAAGAATATGGGAAGACAACCTTTAGCCTGTTTGGCAGTGGCAGGTTGATTGTTAAAGGTCATGTTACTTACATCCACATTCTTAAGTGTGATCATGTCAAAGAAATTAAAAACGCCGATCAGCACACTTTGACACCAGTACAGCCAGATGATAGAAGTGTATTGGCTGGGATCATCATTAAATTCATAAATGAAAAGAAGATTCAGCAAGATAAGCGACCACATTGCTGGGTCACGAACTATCTTTTGGAATGGGGACATGAAGATGAAAATAAAAAAGGTTGAGCATAACTCAACCTTTTATTGTTCGTTTATTTTAAATTAATTAATACCCATCGTATACTTGCTTAGCATTCCATAACGGCTTGCAAATTGATTATCCGTGGTGCTGGCTGAAATATAATAAGAACCTGCAGACAAATTAACACCGGCATTTAATATCATTGGGTCATTGATTGACGATATTAATACTCCCTGGCTGTTATAAATTTTTAAAACAAGATCAAGATTGCCGCCGTCATTATTAGGACCTACATTAGCCGGGATCAATGAAAGTGTTTTTGCTGAATTAATATTCAATGAAAAGAAATCAACATCTGTGCTGTTGTTAATAAGACCAGTTTTTGAGGTGCCTAAAGAAGTCGTACCTGTTATAGAGTTAGGATACTCATCATTTAAAAATCCTACTACCGAAGCAATTTTTGCTACATCATCCTGCATGGTGGTGGCGGAAAGAGAATTAGGTCCATAATGCCAAAGCGATAAATTTCCATTATAGGATGCGCCCATTATAGGTGCCCAACCGATTTCCCCCGAACCATTCCCCCAATTATAGTCATTAAGCTTGACGCCATTTTGATCATAGAGTGATTGGTGCCTTAAACCTAACGTATGCCCTGCTTCATGTGAGGCTGCTTCTGCGATCTTTTTAACACTGTAGCCAAGCAAAGAGGAAAAAACAAAACATGGCGAGTTATCTCCCCAGGTAAATGAGTTAATATAAGATACTCCACCTACCTGTCCATACCATTCCCAACTTTCAGTTATCACAACTCTCATTCTTTTACCGGGATTAGCAGCAGTATAAACTGCCTCATCCGTGGTAACAGTTATATTAAAAGGTGTGAAATCTGCCGCTACTCTTTGCAATACCAGCGCTGCTTCTTCTGCAGTTAAGTTAGCAGGGGCACAAGTAATAGGGCCATTTACATTCCACATAGTATTTGTCACATTCTGACCGTTGAAATCAAGCAGGATAACATTTGCAGGTGTAATCGTTGTACCACCGCCGCCAGTTGTCCCTGTACCACCTGTACCATTTGGACCATTGTTACTGACGGGCTTGCCCTTATTCATTTGACCATTTTCCATAGGACGTTTAGCCATATTAAATTCGGAAAGTCCGAAGCTGCAAGTTTCTTTTTCATCATTGGATGGGGAAGATTGCTGTTGATCAATACTCTTTGTGCAGGCTGCCAGCAATAGCAGGCAAGGGATGGCTAGGTTTTTCAAAGGGATACATTTTTGGTTTTAAGGATTTGGATATTCTGATCTATAACGTAGGTTTTCGTAATAAATTTTCTCGTAAAAAAAGTCCCTAGAAAAACTCCGCTAATGAATGTGTGACAATTACTTTCTTAGGATACCTGTTTGAAATGGATTACGAGAGATGTTAGTTTGAAATGATATGTTGGAATAAATAAAGAAGCCTCATCATAAGATGAGGCTTGTGCCCGGGACTGGATTCGAACCAGCACAACCTTTCGGATGCTGCCACCTGAAGACAGTGCGTCTACCAATTTCGCCACCCGGGCATGTTGTTTGAAGTTTGAAATTCGACGTTTGGTGTCGATTCAAACTTTGGGCTGCAAATATAATGAATCACTTAACCTCAAACTAGAAACTATAATCCCGATAGCTACCGGGATCAAACTTTTTATACACTCACATTAAAATCTCTCAATGCATCATTTAAACTTGTTTTCAGATCCGTGCTTGGTTTGCGCTGACCAATGATCAATGCACAACCGACTCCAAATTCACCAGCAGGAAATTTTTTTGTATAACTACCGGGTATAACAACACTTCTTGCCGGAACACGGCCTTTCATTTCTTTTGGTTCACTACCGCTCACATCAATTATTTTAGTTGATTGTGTTAACACAACATTTGCTCCCAGCACTGCTTCTTTTTCTACGATCACACCTTCTACAACAATACAACGGCTGCCAATAAAACAACCATCTTCAACGATCACGGGTGAAGCTTGTAAAGGTTCCAATACTCCACCAATTCCAACACCACCACTTAAATGAACTCCCTTACCAATTTGTGCACAGCTTCCAACTGTTGCCCATGTATCCACCATTGTTCCTTCATCAACATAAGCGCCAATGTTTACATATGAAGGCATTAACACAACATTCTTCGCTAGGTATGCACCATATCTTGCAACCGCATGCGGCACGGCACGAACGCCCAATTCTTTGTAATTTTTTTTCAGCAGCATCTTATCATAAAATTCAAAAGGCGCAATTTCCCATGTCTGCATTTGTTGAATGCCGAAGTACATTAGTATCGCCTGCTTCACCCATTCATTTACTTGCCAGCCTTTATCAGAAGGTGATGCCACACGCAATTTTCCTTTATCCACTTCTTCTATAACTGCTCTTACCGCATCGCTGTATTTCGAATCTTTCAAAAGCTCACGATTGCCCCATGCTTCAAGAATTAATTCTTTCATTTAATTTTTTTAAGACTGCGAAAATAAAAGTATTTATGATACCAGCATATGGAATTCTTATCATCTTCTGTTGCGACGCTCCGTTCATCTTTCGGTAATTCTATTCGACTTAATTTGAACCACGGAGGCACAAAGACGCTTAGATTTACAGAGATCACTCCGTGTTACTCTGTGACAGAGTGTCTCCGTGGTTCAAAAATTATTTATTTGAAAGTGCAATTATATCTTTCACCTCAAGTATCTTTTTTTCATAGCCCTTAGTTGTCGCATTGATCATAGCGTCTCCAATTTGTTTTAAAGTAACTACTGAATTCGGAGCAATGGTATTGATGATCGGAAGCATCCAACTCAGCCACTTATAAAGGGGCAGAATATGTTTTAATCCTTTTGTTGCTTTTATCACTCCTGGCCGGAAATTATAAACCTGTCTGAAAGGAAGTTTCATTAGATCACTTTCTGTTTTACCTTTTACTTTTTGCCACATTAGTTTTCCCGTTTCATTAGTGCCGCGACCTGAAACATAACAGAAAGTCATTTCTGGATTTAATTTGCTTAATGTGGTAGCAAAATGCATTGTGAGATCATAAGTCACTTTAGTAAACTCCGGTTCTTTTACACCGACCGAGCTCATGCCCAAGCAAAAGAAACATGCGTTATAATCTTCCAGTTGGTCTTCAATAGATGAAAGATTATACAGATCGGGATAAACGATCTCTTTTAATTTTGGATGGGTATAACCGCAACTTCTTCTGCCTATTACTAAAACTTCTTCTACATCGCTATGTTGTAAACATTCATATAAAACTCCTTCACCTACCATGCCTGATGCTCCGGTTATTATTGCTTTTATTTTCATATTTAATTTCTATAGCCGAAGTTAACTTAATTCAAAATCATAACTTTCCTGCTTCATTTACAATTTGCATATTTTCACATTTTTAAATTAGTTATGAATATCGGCTTCGATGCAAAAAGAGCATATCATAACGGAACAGGCCTGGGGCATTACAGCCGGACGCTGATCCGTTCACTTGCAGAATATTTTCCGCAGGAGGAATATTTTCTTTTCAACCCAAAACCATCTGAGCTGTTTAAACTAAGCGCAAAGAATATTCATGAAGTGTTGCCATCAAAACTGCTGCATAAAACCTTATCATCTGTTTGGAGAAGCACCTGGATAAAAAGTGATCTGGAGAAATTAAACATTGATATTTATCATGGATTAAGTAACGAAATTCCGCTTGATATACATATGACCGATATCAGATCGGTTGTTACCATTCACGATGTGATCTTTGAACGTTTTCCTGGGCAGTACTCTAAAATTGATGTGGAGATATATAAACGGAAATTCAAGTACGCCTGCGACCATGCAGAAAAAGTAATTGCTATCAGTGAACAGACAAAAGAAGATATAATGGAGTTCTACAAAACTCCTGAGGAAAAGATCGCCGTTTGTTACCAGAGTTGTAATCCTGCATTTGCTGAAACAGTTAGTGAGAAAAGCAAACAACAAATAAGAGAGAAATATTCGCTCCCGGATCAGTATTTTCTTTATGTCGGCTCGATAATCGAAAGAAAAAACCTCATGGGCATTTGTAAAGCAATTTACCTTTTACGAAATGAACTTAAGGTCCCGCTTGTAGTAATAGGTGATGGAACTAAATACAAACAACAGGTAAAAGATTTCATCAAACAGAATGGATTGGACAAACAGATCATTTTTTTATCCGAGCATCCTTTGGCAAAAGTTGCTTCTTCCTTTCTAAAAGCCGAAGATTTTCCAGCGATCTATCAATCGGCAATTGCTATGATCTATCCATCTTTCTTTGAAGGCTTTGGTATTCCTGTATTAGAAGCTTTGTGGAGCCGGTTGCCGGTTATTACTTCAAATGTTTCTTGCCTGCCAGAAGCGGGAGGTGATGGAGCGTATTACGTGGATCCGAATAGTTCGGAACAAATAGCCGAAGGAATGAAAACAATTTTTGCTGATGGATCATTTACAGAAGCATTAAAAGAAAAAGGCTGGCGACATGCACAAAATTTTACACAACAGAAATGTGCGGCTAATGTAATGAGGGTTTATGAAAAATTGAAAGTTCAAAGTGTACAATGAGTTTTGAAAAAGATATAGAGAAATGTTTGGAAGTATTGAAGAATGGGAGTTTGATCCTTTATCCAACCGACACTGTTTGGGGTATTGGCTGCGACGCAACTAATGAAAAGGCTGTAGAAAAAATTTATAAGCTAAAAAAGCGTAGCGATGAAAAAGCAATGATAGTGCTGGTGGCTGCTGAGAAAGATATTATGCAGCATGTAGCAGCTCCTGATCTTTCTTTGTTTGCTTATTTAGATAAAGCAACAAAACCAACAACAGTGGTTTATGAAGGGGCATTAGGGTTTGCTGATAATCTCGTTGCGAAGGATGGCTCCATTGCTATTCGAATTTGTAAAGATGAATTTTGTCGTCAGCTTATAAAAAGATTCAGAAAGCCGATCGTTTCTACTTCTGCAAATATTTCCGGCATGCCTGCACCCAAATTTTTTAAAGAAATAAGTGATGAAATAAAAAATGGAGTTGGTCATATCGTTCAATACAAACAGCAGGATGAAACTTCTGCTCAGCCATCTTCACTTATCAAATGGGATAATGGGAATGTCACCATTCTTCGTCCATAGTCAATACATCAATTATCTTTGCCAGCGTCTATGGATATTAAATGCACAGAAAAGGAATTGTTCATTTTGAAGAAAGTTGCCCACGCTGCCAAAGAGTTGGGAGTGGAGACCTATTTGATCGGTGGTTTTGTAAGGGATAAGGTAATTGGTCGCAAAACTAAAGATGCAGATATTGTTTGTGTGGGAGATGGGATTGCATTAGCTAAAGCAGTTGCAAAACATTTTAACCCTGAGCCAAAGGTTAGTTATTTTAAAAACTTTGGTACCGCCCATATTAAGATTAATGAGTTTGACCTGGAATTCGTTGGTGCCCGCAAAGAAAGTTATCAGTATCATTCACGCAAACCAGCTGTTACTTCCGGAACTATAAAAGATGATCAGGATCGCCGTGACTTTACCATCAATGCGCTGGCAATAAGCTTAAAAGAAAAAGATTTTGGAAAACTTATTGACCCATTTGATGGCATCAGTGATATAGAAAAAGGAATTATTCGTACGCCACTCGATCCTTTGCAAACTTTCAGTGATGATCCGCTTCGTATGATGCGTGCCATTCGTTTTTCTTCACAACTTGGATTTACCATTGAAGAAAAAACTTTCCAGGCTATAAAAGATGAGGCGGATCGCATCTCCATTGTTTCGCAGGAAAGAATAACGGATGAACTTATAAAAATTATTGATAGCCCGGTACCGTCAATTGGATTTGATCTTTTATATCAATCAGGATTGCTTCATATCGTTTTTCCGCAAATGGTGGATCTTGCCGGTGCAGAGTATAAAGATGGCATTGGACACAAGGATAATTTTTATCATACATTAAAAGTGCTTGATAATATTTCGGAGAAAACCGATGATACCTGGCTGCGATGGTCGGCAGTTTTACATGATATTGCCAAACCTGTAACAAAAAAATTTGAAGAGGGTCATGGATGGACATTTCATGGTCATGAAGTGGTTGGTGGAAGAATGGTGCCTAAAATATTTGCAAAGTTGAAACTACCGCTTAATGAAAAAATGAAGTTCGTCCGTAAAATGGTAGAGCTGCATCTTCGCCCAATAAGTTTAACAAAAGAAAATATTACAGACTCAGCTATTCGTCGATTGTTATTTGATGCTGGCGAGGATTTTGATGGACTGATGATGCTTTGCGAAGCCGACATTACTTCTAAGAATAAATGGAAGGTGAAGAAGTATATGGAAAATTTTAAGTTGGTGAGGAAGCGTTGCGAAGAAGTGGAAGAAAAAGATCGTATTCGCAGTTGGCAACCACCAATCAATGGGGAAATGATCATGGAGATTTTTGGATTAAAGCCTTCAAAGCCTGTTGGGATACTCAAGGATGCAATAAAAGATGCAATACTCGATGGCGTGATACCAAATAATTTTGATGATGCATATGAATACATGCTTCAGAAAGCAAGAGAATTAAAGCTTTTACCTGTTAATCTGAAATCATAAATCTAATCCTGATAGATATCGGGACTAAAATGTAATTTTGACATATGGCAATATTAAAATTCAGGATCTATTTTGAAGAGGATGATAGTATTTATCGTGATGTCGCTATACGGCATACACAATCTTTTTTTGAATTGCATGAGGCAATACTAAAGGCCTATGAATTTGACAGCAAACACAAGGCAACTTTTTTCCGAAGTAATGACCAGTGGCAGAGAGGAAGAGAAATATCATTGGAAGTATATGAAAAGGATTACAAAGCTGCGCCGTTGCTGATGAAGGATACCACTGTTGGAAATGAAATAAAAAATCCCGGGCAAAAGTTTGTTTACAATTATGACTTCAATAAGAACTGGAGCTTTATGGTTGAATTGATAAATGTTTCCAAAGAGGAAAATGCTAAGTTGAGTTATCCAGCTACAGTTCGCACCGAAGGCATAGCACCAAGTCAATACGGCACCAAAGGTTTACTGGGAGAAAAATTTGCTGACATTGAAGAAAAGTATGATCTGACACAGGGAGCCGAAGGTTTTGCCACTAAAGATGAAGAAGGAGAAGATGCAGGGCTGGGTGAAAATGGGGTAGAAGAGGAAGGTGAAAATGAAAACGAAGTTTAATCAAGCCTAAAGGAGCGAATGAGTTCCCTTTCCCAAAAGACTGTTATAATTATTTGCGGACCAACCGCTGTTGGTAAAACTTCTGCGTCCATTGCACTTGCAAAATATTTTCATACTGAAATAATTTCTGCAGATAGCCGCCAATGTTTTAAAGAATTGAAAATTGGTGTAGCAAGACCATCCGATGAAGAATTAAAAGAAGTCCCACATCATTTCATTGCTTCCCATTCCATCAAAGAAAATATCAATGCTGCTTTTTTTGAGCAGTTTGCTTTACAAAAAGCAGAAGAGCTTTTTAGAATTCATAATGTAATTCTAATGGTTGGCGGAACAGGTCTTTATATCAAAGCTTTTTGCGAAGGCCTGGATGAAATTCCTCCAATCGATGAGGCAATTCGAAAAACTATTGTTTCAGACTATGAGATGTATGGATTGAGCTGGTTGCAGGAGCAGGTAAAGAAAAGAGATTCGGAATTTTATAAAGTTGGAGAAATACAAAACCCACAAAGATTGATGAGGGCATTGGAAGTGATTGAATCAACAGGACAATCGATTCTTTCATTCAGAAAAAATAAAAAAGCAGAAAGACCTTTTAATATACTTAAGATCGGCCTGGAGTTGCCGAAAGAAGAATTGCATGTAAATATAAATTCACGGGTTGATAAAATGTTACAGGATGGGCTTGTAGAGGAAGTAAGTTCATTGAAAGACTATCGTGATGTTAATGCATTACAAACCGTAGGTTATTCAGAAATATTTGAACACTTTGATGGCAAGATATCTTTAGAAAATGCTGTTGAAGAAATAAAGAAGAATACGAGACAATATGCCAAGCGACAAATGACGTGGTTTAAAAAGGATAAGGAAATAAATTGGGTCAATGCAAAACAAACAGTTGAGATCCTTAGCATGGCACAAAAATTGGTTCAAAATGGTTGAAATTAATAAGTTTACATGTGAGAATAATTCATTTGTTCAGAACACTGCTGCTAATAACAGGTTTATTGTTTCATAATTCCTGTAACAACAAACCCGAAAGCAAAAAAGACGAAGATGGCCCAAAACCTGTTTCACTTCGTTCTACCGATTATGATCTATTAAAACCTGTTAAAGGATGGGCACTTTCAGATAGTCTTGCGGAAATATCAGGCATTACTTTTTTTAAAAATGAAAGATTAATAGCGATAGAGGACCTGCACCCAATTTTATATGAACTTAAACTTGGTGACAGTACCGGGAGTATTGTTAATAAACTTGAATTCAGGGAAACTGATAAGGAAAAATTTGACTTTGAAGATCTTGCTGCGATCGGTGACACTATTTATGCTTTATGGAGTCATGGCGCAATATTTAAAATTACGAAGCAAGAGAAAGGGTATACTTCGCAAAGAACGAAAACATGGCTTAAGAAGGAGAATAATACAGAAGGCTTAGCTTATGACCCTGTATCGGGTAATTTGCTTGTTGCATGTAAGGATGATGCCGGCCTGGAGGATGTGAAGAAATCGACAAGAGCAATTTTTGAATTTGATACAAAAGCAGATTCACTCAAGCCTGAGCCATTTATGATGATAAAGAAGAATGATTTTGAAAATGTGGCAGGGGAGAAGATCGATTTTTATCCGGCTGCTATTGGAATTCATCCTGTTTCACATGATATATTTATTATTTCAACAAAGGAGACAAAATGTATTGCACAGTTTTCTTATGATGGAAAATTGAAAGCATTTGATTACCTGGAAAAAGAAATGCTGCCACAACCTGAAGGAATATGTTTTGATGCAAAAGGAAACTTATATATCAGTACGCAGGCACGACATGGTAAGCCGCCTTTTATTTATGAGTTTAGTTTAAAAACTAACTAGCTCAACCTTTGAATTTAGTTTGGATCTCTTTTTCAAAACACACACTATTTTCCATTTCAACATATTTGCCATAGTTAGGAATAGTTTTATATCCATTCTTTTGATATAGCCAGATAGCATCAGGCTGTCGCTTACCGGTTTCCAGAATACATTTTTGATAAGATAATTCAGCAGCCCATTTTTCTAACTCGTTCAATACTTTGGTTGCAATTCCTTTGCCTCTGCTTTCCGGCAAAGTGTACATCCGTTTAACTTCCATTATCATTGGAGAATATTCTCTTATTGCGCCGCAACTAATTGGCTTGTCATTTTCATAAGCGACGGTCACATGTTTTATCTTATCTGTTTTATTGAGCTGCGCATAGAATGCATGTTCATCTCCATCCAATGCTGCTAATTCTGCATCAAGAAGTTTCACGAGATAAATAAAATCCTGGTTGTCTGAATCAGTTCGGATCAGCCTGATCATCATATTTCCTTTACTTGTCTGTAAATCGTTTTAAAATGTCAAAACCTTCTTCCCATTCTTTATGACCCGAAGCGGCGTTAATATGCCCGGCTTTTCCAATATTAATAAATTCACTTCCCCAATTATCTGCAAAATATTTTGCTCTTTCTAAAGAAACCCATGGATCATCTTCACTTGCAACAACTATTGTTTTGAAATTAATTTTTTCTGTTGGTGTTGGCGAAAATCCTTTTGCAGGAAAAGTATATCCCTGCGCTTCAACATCACTTGGCGCCACCAATAATGCTCCTTTAATTTTTTTCTTGTATTGATTTGCCCAATGAGCAATCGTTATACAACCTAAACTATGTCCAATCAAAACAACAGTGGCAGGATCATGATCAGAAACTGCTTTATCAATAGCAGTCACCCAATCGCTACAAACGGGAGCATCCCATTCTTGCTGGATAATTCTTTTAAAATTATCACCAGAATTTTCAAAAAATGTTTGCCAATGTTCTGGTCCCGAGTTTCCCAAGCCGGGTACTATTAAATAATTTATCATTAGAAAGATCTCAATTTTTTTTCGATGATCTAATATATTTTCTTGCGAACAATGCAACCGGTATTCCAACACAGACAACAATAATTGCGGCAGCAATAGCAGCATTCTTGATCGCTTCTTCACCTACAATAGGTTTTGGATTTAAACGGGATATGTAGGGAAGAATAATAAATCGCATAGTGCCCCATACAAATACTCCATACAGAATGCCAATGAGGATCGGGTATTTAACTAAGGAGGGAATTTGTTTTGCCAAAAAGAAAAAGAAAAATGTAAACAAGATGGCGATGGTAAAATGAACAAGTAGCCCAACAACAGCCAGCATTGTATCATTTGAAAAATTCTTTGGATCAACAGCGCCACTTGCAACGTATTTCAAAACTTGTGATGGCATGGTACTCGTTTTCAAATAAGCTTGTGTACATGCAGCAAAGATATCTAGTGTGCCTGCAACTAAGCCAGCTATTAATGCGCTGGCAAAAAATGATCTTTTCATAAGCAGTTAGCTTTCTTTAAAAATAAAAGGTATTGTTTATTCTTTGACAACATTTATTCCTCGTGTATCCTAAAGATCTTTTTTACTAATGATACAATAGTCGTCGCAATAATAGCCCCACAAAATGCCAAAAAGATATCTTTTTGTGCATCCCATGTATCACCTTGCGTTCCCAAATAGGCGACCCCATGTTCTCTAAAAAAAAGATCAGCAACAGCCCATTCAACTAATTCATAAAAGGCGCTGATGGAAAGTGTTATTTCTATTGGTAATAACCAGGCTACCCATCTTGGATACTTTAACCATTTCAAAAACATTTCCCGCATAGGGTAAGCAAGTAAAAAGCCAAAACAAAAATGCACGATACGATCATAATGATTTCTCGACAGGCTAAGAACATCTTTGAGCCAGTACCCAAAGGGATTTTCAGCATAGGTATATTTAGACCCATAGACATGTAAGCATAGATAGATGCAAATAAGCAGATAGCTTAGATCGCTAAATTGATGTTTCTTAAAGGTTATAATTATGAAGCCTACAAAAATAAAAGACAAGGCATTTTCGAGTAGCCAATTAGCAATATCAGTAGTGCCGATAAGAGAATTTAACCATGCAAAAGCAAACACTATTATAAATGCAAATAACCAAATGTTTTTTTTGAATGGAACCCTGTCTTTTGATATGGCAATTGTAAAACTCATAAAAATATTTTTTTTGAATGGTGGAATTTAAATATACGGAAATAAAAACCCCGATCGTTTAAGATCAGGGTTAAGAGAAGTTTTAATGATATTGATTAATTATCCAAGCTTCTTCTTCAGATTACTATCGATCGCATCTAAAAATTCTTCTGTATATAAATAATGATCACCGTGATTTACTTTATTTCCATGAACACAAACAGCAAGATCTTTTGTCATTTTGCCGCTTTCAACAGTTTCGATACAAACTGCTTCCAGCGCATCAGCAAATTTTATCAAAGCATCATTGCCATCCAGCTTACCGCGGAACGCAAGACCTCTTGTCCATGCAAAAATGGATGCAATAGGATTTGTTGAAGTAGGTCTTCCTTTTTGATGTTCACGATAGTGACGGGTAACAGTACCATGTGCCGCTTCTGCTTCCATTGTTTTTCCATCAGGTGTTACAAGCACAGAGGTCATTAAGCCTAATGAACCGAAACCTTGCGCCACCGTATCACTTTGCACATCACCATCATAATTTTTACAGGCCCAAACAAAATTTCCATTCCATTTTAATGCACTTGCCACCATATCGTCGATCAGGCGATGTTCATAAACAATACCGGCAGCATCAAACTGTGCTTTAAATTCTTTCTGATAGATCTCTTCAAAAATATCTTTGAATCGACCATCATATTTTTTTAGAATAGTATTTTTTGTAGAAAGATAGAGCGGCCATTTTTTACTTAGTGCCATATTAAAACAGCTCCGGGCAAAACCCATGATGCTTTCATCCGTATTATACATTGCCATTGCCACGCCATCACCTTTGAAATTAAAAACTTCAAATGTTTGTGGTGTGCCGTCACCCTCGGGTGTAAATGTCATTGTCAGTTTTCCCTTTCCTTTGATCACTGTATCTGTTGCACGGTATTGATCACCGAAGGCATGACGGCCAACAATGATCGGCGCTGTCCAGTTTGTAACTAATCTTGGAATATTTTTAATAACGATCGGCTCACGAAATACGGTACCATCCAAAATATTACGGATAGTTCCATTCGGGCTCTTCCACATTTGTTTTAGTTTAAACTCTTCCACTCTTGCTTCATCGGGAGTGATGGTAGCGCATTTTATTCCTACACCATATTTTTTAATTGCATTAGCCGCATCGATCGTTACCTGGTCATTGGTTTCATCACGGTACTCAACACCGAGATCGTAATATTTGATATCAATATCAAGGTAGGGGAGAATGAGTTTTTCTTTAATGAACTTCCAAATAATGCGTGTCATTTCATCGCCATCAAGTTCTACAACCGGGTTTGTTACTTTGATTTTATTTGCCATGGATTTAAATTTATTAACTAAAAAAATTGGCGGCAAGCAGGGCGCAAACCTACGGAAATGAAGCAATGCTACAAAAGCAATTCAGAAACTTCAGCATCTTTTCATCCGGGTATAAGAATATATTTTCAGAAAAATAAAGATAAAATGATGGAAAAATGATTTGTTGATGTTCAGGATGGAATATCTTCGGGTATAATGAGTAACCTGCTGATTTTTTTAAACCAGTTTATAAAAATTTCACCAGAAGAATTTATGGAATTGATGGCCTGGACCGAGCCTCGTCAGTTTGAGAAAAAGACGATATTGACAAGACCGGGGGAGGTGGAAGAGTGTATGTATTTTATTACAAGTGGACTTGTAAGGAAATATTTTTTAAAAAAAGATCAGGAGATCATTACACATATTGTTAAAGAAGGAGGTATTCTTGGTTCCGGGGAATCTTTTTTAACAGGTGAGCCTTCAAAATACTTTGTGGAAACACTTGAGCCGACTGTCGCATTTTCTATTTCAAGGAATAAATTGGAGGATATGTACAAAAGCTCAAAGAAATGGGAAAAACTTGGTCGTGTTATAACAACGCAGTATTTTCTTGTACAGGAAATGAGGCTTATGGATAATATTCGTTATTCCACCCGTGAACGTTTTGTAAAATTCATGAACGACAATACTGATCTGCTGCAGAGAGTGCCTCAAAAATATCTTGCCTCATATTTAAATATAAAACCGGAAACTTTTAGCCGACTAAAACACTTGATGAACCCGAAGTAATGACTAACCTAATAGATATTAACCCTTCACTTATTGAATATGCACATCGTTATCTGCAACGATTCATGGCAATTACTGTTGATGAGTTGAAAGCGCTGCTTTCTTATTGTGAGATCAGGCAGTTTGAAAAGAGAACTGTTATCGTAAAGGAAGGTGAAGTTGATAATTACCTTAATATGGTTGTGAAAGGGCTTGTAATGAAATATGTAAGAGTGAAGAAAAGCGATATGATATTACAACTTGCGACCGAGGGTCATGTGATCCATTCGGAAATATCTTTTCTTACTCGTACTCCATCGCTGGTTTTTGTTGAAACATTGGAACCAACTATAATGGTTTCCCTTACTTATGATAAAATGGAAGAGGCACTGGATAAATTCCCGCAAGGAGAACGGCTTGGGCGACTTATTCTGACCGGCATGTATGTAAAAAAAGAAGAGAGCCGTTATCATCGGTTGCTAAAATCGGCAAGAGAACGTTTTCTTGATTACCTCAATGCTCATCCGCATATGTTACAACGGGTGCCTCAAAAATATCTTGCCTCTTATCTGAATATCAAACCCGAAACTTTTAGCAGGATGAAACACCTCGTTGCGAAGCAATAAGATCCTGTACAATTCTTTTATGTTTATAAATTTTGGTTGATTCTAATCAATTATTCAGTAACTTACGGTATTAGTAGCATTATTATGAACAACCGAAAATCACTGCTTGATTTTTTAAATAAGTTCATTCCCCTAAGCATTGATGAATACAATGAATTAATAGTTCCCGGTATTACAAAAAGACATTTCAATAAGAAATCGATCGTTACCACTGCCGGAGAAGTTGAAAATTATATCAACTTTATTGATTCAGGGCTTGTGCGGAAATATTATAAGAAAGGTAATGAAGAGGTAAATACACAAATTTCTTATGAAGGTCATATCATCCATTCACAAGAATCCTTTCATAGCCGCACTCCATCAGAATATACTATTGAAACTATAGAACCAGCTGAGCTGACTTCTATTACTTATGATTGTCTTGAAAAAATGTACTTATCATCGGAAAAAATACAGCGGCTTGGCAGGCTTGTTATTACCGCTACGATGGTTCTTAAAGATAAATGGCAAAGCCAGCTTGTAAAGCTTTCACCAAGAGAAAGGTTTATAAGTTTTGTAACCCGGCATCCTGAATTAATGCAGCGGGTACCGCAGAAATATCTTGCTTCCTATCTCAATATCAAACCCGAAACATTCAGTCGTTTCAAACACATGATAAGAGATCATTCAAAGAAGATCGTCATTCACCAGAATTAATTTTTTCTTTCCTATCTGAAGGTTCTATTTGAATAACCTTTATTAAAGATTTACTACTAAAACGGGGATCGATAATTCATGTCTTACAGCATCGGTTGTTGCGCCATAAATAAGATCCTTAAGGCCTGTATGCCCATGTGCACCGATCACCAGCATATCAGCATTTGCTTCTTTTACAACTCGAACAATTTCTTTTGCCCTGTCTTTGAAACCAAGCCTGCCTTCAGCAACAAATCCACGAGCTATTAATTGAGAGACATAATCATCCAGTTTTTCTTTGTCCTTTCTTGTTTCAAGATCATCACTTTCTTTTCCATAAATGGTGGCGGAAACACTTTCTACTATATGTATTAAAATAAATGATGTGCTTTTATTGGCTTGCCCAATTGCATGTGCAATAAGTTTTGCATCGTTAGAACTTAGATCGATCGCTACTGCAATTTTGTTGTAAGAAGGAACGGATGCATTTTCGATAGCTCCTGGTTGTGAATGAATTTCTTTAGTAACTGGTTTTTGTTTTCGTTTGAGAAGCGGGTAAATAATTGCTATAAAAAGGAGGGTGATAAAAAATACCCCGGCAATTATAATAACAGCTTTCCAAAAAATGCTATCGGATGTCGCAAAAAAGTCAGAAGCCTGTTCTACCACCATCCTAATATTTAAATAGACAAGCACAGCAGCAATTAAAGATGCAAGCACTATCACAAGGGGCTTGATCGCATATTTCCCCATTGCTTTTTTATCACTTGTAAAATGTATCAAAGGAATGACAGCAAAACCAAGTTGTAAACTCAATATCACCTGGCTTAATATCAGCAGGCTGTCGATATTATCTTCCCCATTTATTAAAATGACAATGACAGCGGGAACTATTGCGATAAGCCTTGTCATCAATCTTCTTACCCATGGTGCAATACGCAATTGTAAATATCCTTCCATTACTATTTGCCCGGCGAGTGTCCCGGTGATAGTTGAACTTTGTCCCGATGCGATTAATGCAATGGCAAAAAGTATGGGTGCAAGCTCACTTCCCAGGAAAGAAGGGAGTAGTTCATGTGCCACTTTTATTTCTGCTACATCTGTTCTGCCTGTTTTAAAAAAAGCAGTGGCTGCCAATACAAGTATGGCAGCGTTAACAAAAAAGGCAAGATTCAAAGCAATCGTACTGTCGATAAAATTTAATTTCAACGCTTTTTTTATGCCTGCATCATCCCGTTTTATTTTTCTTGTTTGTACCAGTGCAGAATGCAAATACAAATTGTGCGGCATTACTGTGGCGCCGATAATTCCAATGGCTATATACAGAGCTGTATCATTTGGTATAGAAGGGATAAAACCAGTCGCAACTTCTGCTAACTGTGGTTTAACCATAATTATTTCAATAAGAAATGAAACGCCGATCACAGCAATTAGCGCAATGATAAATGCTTCCATTTTGCGAATGCCAAGACGTTGCAGATATAAAAACAAAAATGTGTCAAGCACTGTGATCAATACGCCCCAAATAAGTGGTAAGCCGGTAAGCAATTGCAAGCCGATCGCCATACCAAGTATTTCCGCAAGGTCGGTGGCGGCAATTGCTATTTCAGCAAGACCATATAATGCATAGTTGATATAGCGAGGATATGTTTCCCTGTTTGCCTGTGCCAGGTCTCGTCCTCTTACTATTCCCAGTCTCGCGGATAAACTTTGTAATAAAAGAGCCATCAGGTTGCTCATCAACAATACCCAGATAAGCTTATACCCAAACTGGCTGCCACCTGCAAGATCAGTAGCCCAGTTACCCGGGTCCATATAACCAACACTAACGAGATACGCAGGACCGAAAAATGAAAGTATTTTTCTCCAACCCGATCTTTTTGTACTGGTTGTATCTACCGTTTGATGAACTTCACTTAGTGAAGGATAACCATGTGAATTATCCATGTTTTACAAAAATGTTTTTAGCTATCTGATCACTTATGGTCAGCAGCTTATTGTCTAATTTAATTTCCAATGAATCATCATAGCTGAATTTTCGCTTTACAACGATCAAAGAGCCTATGTTTATTTTTTTCTCATTCAAATGTTCTAATAATGATCCGGATTGATTGGCGATAAAACAGATCCGGGCAGTTTTATTAAGGGGCAGGTCTTGTAAGCTTATTTGTTTTCCTGTTTCCATTTTCCCATTTGTATCTGGTATGGGATCACCATGCGGATCAAACTTTGGATGATCGAGGTATTCATCCAGTTTATCAATTAACTTTTTGCTGCTTACATGTTCCAACTGCTCCGCTACTTCGTGGACCTCATCCCAATTAAATTTTAATTTCTCTGCTAAAAAATATTCCCATAAACGATGACGACGTATAATGCCCAATGCCACTTTCTTTCCTTCTGGAGTTAACCGAAAACCCTGGTAGGGCTGGTAATTAACCAGCTTGCGGGTTTTTAATTTTTTCATCATGTCGGTTATCGAAGCGGGCCTGGAGTGTAACTTTTCAGCAAGCTCATTGGTAGTTACATTGTCATCTTTGGTCTGCAAATGATAGATCGTCTTCAGATAATTCTCTTCACTGGCCGAAAAGTTAAGCATGACTAAAAATAAATTTAGACAAACCTAAAAAATACTTGTTGTAATTCCAAGAAATTTTGGTTTATGACATAAAAATGGAAAGGTTTATATTCGATAACAATTTGAAGAATATGGCCCGGTATTTTGCTTGTTTGCTTGTTTTTATTTACCTGTTATCCGGTTGTGGCGGTAAGAAAAAGCCTTCTCTTTCCGGCACTGATGAGGTGGGTGTCAGCGATTTCATTGAATCGTTTGAATTAATAAATCCGCCATACGAAGTGAACGATACTGCATTGAATAAAAAAGAAAAAGATTCACTGCTTGTTGCTAATAAAATATTTTCCCAGTTTGTTCCCGATTCTGTGCTGACAAAAGTTTTTGGAAAAAATGCAAAACCCAAAATTTATTTGGGCAAAAGAATTAATGAAAAAGAGGAAAGCTACCTGTTTGCGAAAGCAAGTACTGCCGACAAGAAGGTAATGCTGGTGCTTTGTTTTGATAAGGAAAATAATTTCAAAGCTTTTCTACCATTGTTGGTGCAGGATGCAAATCCGGCTACCTTACAGATCAGCGGTATTAATCGGAAATTTGAGTTTTATCAATCTGTGATAATAAAAAAACCTGATGGTTCAAGTGCTGAAGGAAAAGAAGTTTTCATTTACAATGATGAAGCCAGCGAGTTTCTTCTTATCATGACGGATCCACTTGATGACAGGGTACAGGAAGTCATTAACCCGATCGATACATTTGCACGGAAAAATAAATTCTCTGCAGATTATATAAAAGACACAATGAATATTGTATCGATCCGTGATGATAGCAAAACAGGTAAAATGAATTTCTTTATTCATTTTGATCGCAACAATGGAGAATGTACTGGTGAACTAAAAGGAGTTGCAAATTTTACATCAGCCAATTCTGCTGTGTATCAACAGCCGGGTGATGCTTGCTCACTTCAATTTAATTTTTCAACTTCATCTGTTTCTATAAAAGAGATCCAGGCATGTGGAGCACACCGGGGTGTCAAATGTTCTTTCGATGGAAGTTATCCCCGCAAGAAAGAAACAAAGCAGAAAACTCCAGCTAAACGAAAACCCTAATGATTGTTAGTTGCTGCCGTTCTCAGTGTTTAATTTTCCCCTGCATGTGAATAATTTAATAAAGGGATTGAATGTTCGTACACTTTCCTATGCCTATTTCCCGTTATTTTGTGCCCCGTGTAAAAACCACACAATATGAGTTTTAGACAATTTAAAGTTCCTTACCCTTTTGATGAAAGATATTCGAAGAAGGTAGCCTATTTTTCAATGGAGTTCGCCACACATCAGCCCCTGAAAATTTATAGCGGAGGTCTTGGATTTTTGTCCGGCTCTCATTTGCGCAGTGGATATGAGCTAAGGCAAAATATGATCGGCGTTGGTATATTATGGAAGTATGGTTATTATGACCAGGCCCGCAACCAGGATCAAACATTGCAGGTGACCTGGATGGAAAAACAATACAGTTTTTTGAAAGATACCGGTATTAAGTTCCAGATAACCGTGCATGAACATCCGGTTTGGGTAAAAGCATGGTATCTCGATCCTGAGATCTTTAAAACAGCTCCTTTATTTTTATTAAGCACTGATCTTCCCGAAAACGATTATGTATCGCAGACGATCACACATCGTTTATACGATGCGAACGTAGCAACGAAAGTGGCGCAATTTATTTTACTTGGTGTTGGTGGCGCTAAATTGATCGATGAACTTGGTTTCAATCCTGATGTATATCATTTAAATGAGGCACACGGTCTTTCTGCTGCATTTTATTTGTATAAAAAATATGCAAATGATCTGAAGGAAGTAAAGAAACGTCTTGTATTCACCACGCATACGCCTGAAGAAGCAGGCAATGAAAAACACGATATCCATCTTTGTCATAAAATGAGTTATTTCTGCGGACTGTCTGTTGATGAGGTAAAGAAATTAACGGGGAATAGCGAAGACATGTTCAATCATTCACTTGTTGCATTGCGGTTTGCAAGACTGGCCAACGGTGTTTCGCAATTGCATGGTGTTGTGTCAAGAGAAATGTGGAAGAAGTATAGTGATATATGTCCGATCATTTCAATCACCAATTCTCAGAACTGGCGATACTGGAGTGATAAGCAACTGTACAAATTCATGGAAGAAGGAAACGATTGGGCGTTTGATGACAGAAAAAAACATTTAAAGAAAAGAGCATTTGAAATAGTTGCGGATCAGACAGGAAAGATCTTTGATCAGAATGTATTTACGATTGTTTGGTCAAGAAGGTTTGCAGGATATAAGAGGGCAGGATTGATCGCAACTGAAGAAGAGCAGTTTGAAAAATTATTGAACGATAAAAAATATCCTGTTCAAATTATTTGGGCCGGTAAGCCTTACCCGGTTGATTATCCAGCGATCTCTGAATTCAATCATCTTGTACATTTAAGTAAGAAATATAATAATGTAGCCGTGCTTGTTGGCTATGAACTTGGACTTTCAAAAAGATTAAAACAAGCCGGGGATGTTTGGTTAAATAACCCAAGAGTGCCAAGAGAAGCATCTGGTACAAGTGGAATGACGGCAGCGATGAATGGTTCTGTTAATTTTTCTACAGATGATGGATGGATCCCGGAATTCATCAATCATGGTCATAACGGTTTTGTAATTCCAAAGGCCGATTATGCGAACATGACAGTGCAGCAGCAGGATGAGTATGATCTTGAAAAGTTGTATGAAATACTTTTAAAGGAAATTCTTCCATTATACTACGAGAATTACGATACATGGCGCATGGTGATGAAAAATGGTATGCGGGATGTTCGCTTCCAGTTTGACAGTAACCGCATGGCGCATGAGTACTATGAACTTTTGTACAAGTAGTCAATTTTAATGCTGATGTTTATTTTTATTAACTTTAGAAAACAGTAATAAAAATAAAATGAGGAATAAGATCAAAGTTCTGGTGATAGCTATGCTCTGTTGGCAAAATTTATTTTCACAGGACAGCCAGGTAACGACCCCTTCGACTACTAAATCCTCCAATTTTGAATATACTTTGACGCCAGGTGGGTCAAAGCTTTTCATACCTGAAACATATTCTAAAATAGAAGGTTCCCCTTTTCTTGCTACTGAATGGGCTTATGCAAAGATCAAACTGGCTGACTCCAGGAAATTTGATAGTATATTGATTAAACTCGATCTATATGAGAATCAAATTCATTTTAAAGATGATATGGGTCGTGAAAGGATGATTGCAGTAGATATCAGGGAGATCGAAATAAAGGATATATCATCAAAATGGAATAATGCAGTTTTTGTATCAGGAGTCGGAGAAAATAAACGTGAATTTTACCAGGTAATAGTTGAGGGAGTGAAGGCCAGGCTATTAAAAAAAATGAATGTAATAATTAAGGAAACGAAGGATTTCAATAAGCCGGAAAAAAACAGCTTTGAGTTGCAGAATGTCTTATGTATTAATTCAAAAGATATTCTTTATGTAGAAAAGAAAAATTGTTTATCAATGGCGCCACCTTTTAAGGATGATAATAAGATAACGGCCTTTATTTCTTCCAATGATATTAAATGTAATAAGGAAAAAGATCTGGTAAAGCTGATCAACTATTACAATTCTTACTGACAAGACTTATTCAAACCTTTTTATCAGATCTTCGGAATTTATTATGTTTGAAGAAAACGCAGCAAGTTTTTTGATCACTCCTTCCACTAATGCATCGGGGCAGGAAGCGCCGCTTGTTATTAAAACCTTTACAGGTTTTTTGTTGGGTAAATAATCAGAAGTAAGTATTTCTTTTTTTGTATGAAAATTATAGTTCAGTATTTCTTTAACTGAAATAATTTTTTCTTCGCTGCTGATAAAATAAGTTGGTAATTTTTCTTCACATAGTTCTACAAGATGCGAAGTGTTGGATGAATTATACCCGCCAACAACAATAGCAAGATCTGCATCTGATTCCAGCATTCCTGAAACTGCTTGTTGATTTTCTAATGTTGCATAGCAAAGCGTATCTCTTGTGTCTGCAAATCTTTCGTCAACATTTGCTGTTGTCAATTTATATTTTTCGATCATCACTTGTTTTAGATAGTCGGCAATAGCCTGCGTATCGCTTGCCAGCATGGTTGTTTGGTTTACTACACCAATACGTTCAAGATCTTTTGCTGGGTCAAAGTTTTCAGAGTATTGACCTTTAAACTCCTCGGAGAATTGTTCTGATGATTTTTCTCCAGTTATATATTTTGACAACTCTATCGTTTGCTGCATATCTTTTACAACAACTGATGGCGCATTTGCTGAAGCATGAGAAAAAGTGGCCCTTGTTTCTTCATGTTTTGGTTTGCCATGAATAATGATCGTGTAATTCTTTTTAGCGATCTGCTCACTGCGGTTCCATACTTTTTCAACAAAAGGGCAAGTGGTATTATATTTTTCTGTTTGAATTCCTAGATCATTTAACTTCTTTTCCAATTCTAGTGTGGTACCAAATGCCGGAATTATAACAATATCGTCTGCAGTTAATTCATCAAAAGAAATTAGTTGCTTGCCATAATTATCCTGCATAAACTGAACACCATGACTTTGTAGATCAGCATTTACCTGCGGATTGTGGATCATTTCGCTCAATAAAAAGATCCTTTTGCCGGGATTTTCGTCAACAGTTCTGAAAGCAATTTCAATGGCGTTTTCAACACCATAGCAAAAACCAAAATGACGGGCAAGGTAGATCTGCAATGGACCAAGATCAAGAAGGGTAGGAGTAAAATCCTTTTTCATCTTGTCCTGTTCCTTTCGCTTCTTTTTAATAGCCGAGATGAGGGGACTGCGATATATGATAGGTACGTCGAAACTTTTCATTCGTGCAAAGATAGTTTTTTGAACCACAGAGTCACAAAGACACGGAGGTTCACTGGGTTGCTATGTGTTTCCTGGAGTACTTATTGACTCCGTGATTTAGTTCTCAAAAACCACTTAATTTGCAGTCCCTAAATATTTATTATGAAAAGATCCTTGTTATTGTTCATTTCATTTTCATTTATTCTTTTAGTAGACGCCCAGGATGCTTTAACTGTAAAAGATTACGAGAACGCAGAAAGTAAAATGGGCTATAACACGCAGAAATATGTTGACCGTGGTAATGTGTCTCCTAATTGGATGCCCGGCGATAAATTCTGGTACCGTGTGTTAACGCCATCGGGAAGTGAGTTTGTTTTAGTAGATGCAGTAAAAGGAACAAGAACTGTTGCTTTTGATCATGAAAAATTAGCTACTTCTCTTTCCACTGCAACAAGTAAAAAATATACTGGTTCTATGTTGCCTTTCCAGGTTATCAATTATTCAGCTGATGGAAGATCACTAACTTTTCGTTCTGATGGCAAACAGTGGAAATATGATCTCCAAAATTCTTCTATTGCTGCTGATACTACTAAGCTTCTTGAAAATGCACAACGTTCAGGAGGATTTGGTCGTGGTAGCCGCGGTATTGAAGTTTTATCACCTGATAGAACTAAAGCTGTCTTTATTAAGGATTATAATCTTTGGGTAAAAGACACCAAAACAAATGAGCAAAAGCAATTGACATTTGATGGCATAAAAGATTTTGGTTATGCAACAGACAATGCGGGTTGGACAAACAGTGATGGCGCAATAGTTCGCTGGTCACCTGATTCAAAAAAGATAGCCACCTTCAAGCAAGATCAAAGAAATGTTGGTGACATGTATCTTGCTTCTACGAATGTTGGTCATCCCACGTTGAGATCATGGAAGTATCCACTGCCCGGTGATAAAGACATTCCAATGATCCATCGTCTTGTTATAAACGTTGAGGATGCAAAAGTTATAATGTTCAATATTCCTCCCGATCCGCACAGAGCATCTTTGAGTGATGATATTTCAAGCAGCGGAACTTTTGATGATATAGATTGGAATCCTGATGGAACTGAACTTGCTTTTCTTTCTACTTCAAGAGATCATAAACAAGAGAAATTCCGCATTGCAAATGCAACAACTGGAGAAGTTCGTGAAGTGTTTGAAGAAGTAGTGCCTACACAATATGAATCAGGCTGGGGCGCTATCAACTGGAGATATCTTCCAAAAACAAAAGAAATCATTTGGTTTTCCGAAAGAGATGATTGGGGACATCTTTATTTATACGATGCCACAACTGGTAAAGTAAAAAATCAAATTACAAAAGGCAATTGGGTTGTAACACGACTCATAAGAGTAGATGAAAAGAACAGGCTTTTATATTTTATGGCCAACGGTACACAACCTGAGAATCCTTATTTCAGCCAATTCTATAAAATTGGTTTTGATGGTAAAAATCTGACACTACTTACTCCGGGAGCAGGCACTCATTCAGTTAGTTTTTCACCATCAGATAATTATTTCATCGATACATATTCAAAACCGGATGTACCATCAGTTTCTGTTTTGCGTGATATGAATGGAAAACAAATCACAGAACTGGAAAAAACAGATGTATCAAGATTGAAGACTGCAGGATGGAAACCACCAACACCTTTTTCTGTAAAAGCTGCTAATGGTAAAATGGAGGTGTATGGTCTTATGTTCACACCAACTAATCTTGATCCAAATAGAAAGTACCCGGTTGTTGATTATATCTATCCCGGTCCGCAGAGTGGCAGTGTAGGTAGCTGGGGCTTTAGTGCAGCAAGAGGTGATCACCAGGCACTGGCCGAATTAGGATTTGTTGTTGTGCTCATCGAAGGCACGGGCAATCCAAATCGTTCTAAAAGCTTTCATGATGCATATTGGCCCGATATGAGCACAAACACATTGCCAGATCAAATAGCAGGTATTCGTCAATTATCGCAGCGCTATTCTTATATCGATACAAACAAAGTTGGTATCTGGGGACATTCAGGTGGTGGCTTTGCCACTGCTGCTGCAATGTTTCGTTACCCGGATTTTTTCAAAGTTGGTATTTCAGAATCTGGCAATCATGATAATCGTAATTATGAAGATGACTGGGGCGAACGTTATATTGGTTTGCTAACGAAAAATCCTGATGGCACTGATAATTATACTGCACAGGCTAACCAGACATATGTAAAGAACCTGAAAGGAAAACTGATGCTTGCACATGGATTAATGGATAATAATGTGCCGCCTTATAATACAATGCTGGTGGTTGATGCATTGACAAAAGCAAATAAGGATTATGATCTTGTTGTATTCCCAAATGCCGGTCATGGTTTCGGTGCTGATTCACCTTATATGATGCGCCGCCGCTGGGATTATTTTGTAAAAAATTTATTAGGCAAAGAACCACCACCAAATTATAAATTAGAATCAAAGACAGATCCGAGGAATGGAGGACAGTTAGCGTTTTAAATTAAAAAGAATTTATTTTAAAGACCAATCTCAATAGGTTGGTCTTTTTTATTTATGTACTTAGATGTATTGCTACTATTAAACTTTCCTTCGTTGCATTCATTTACGTCTGGTAGTTCTATTCGGCACATTTGAAATTACATTATGAATCATGAATACAAGATCAACTGCGTACACCTAAACAATGCCACTGTTTTTTGATTTTCCTTACTTTTAACTATCACATCCCAAACCTGTGTTGTCTGTCCTGCATGTTGTAAAATTGCTTCTGCTATTATAAAGCCGCTTTTTGTTGAACCAAGGAAATTTGATTTTAACTCTATGGTTGTAAAAGATTTTGCCAGCATAGGTAAATTATAAAGACAAGCATAGCCAGCAATAGTGTCTGCTAAAGTAACTATGCTGCCTGCATGCAGGTACCCATTCGGGGCGAATAGTGATCTCTTGACTTCCATTTGCGCCGTAGCTAAATTGGTTGTTACACTTATAACTTCAATACCAAGAAGCCCGGGGAAGAAGTCGGCTCCAAACTTTGAGAAATCTGTTTTCTTGTAGTCCATTTAATATTTTTATTTTATCACCGGCTCGGGTGCATCTTCAAACTTTTTATACTTTCCTAATATTCGTCCAATTATACATGTCATCGGCATAATTGTTTTCTTGACAAACGCAGGAATTTCCGGAGTATCGTATTCTTTTGAATAACGTGTTGTCAGGTATGCTGCATCAAATTTTTCAGGTTGCACACTGCCAGAGTTTTTTTGTGCATCATAAAGCGCAGAAAGGAAAAAGACGATCGTATTGGCGGGCTTTATCCAAGCCTTGCAATTAAGAATATCATTTCCCGCATTCCAAAAGCGATGAGGAGTACCACGTTTAAAAAAAACAGTCTCTCCTTCACTTGCATATTGTTTCTCTTGTCCCATCACCTCGTATCCTATTTTTCCTTTAATAACAGTTAATGATTCGTCCTGCAGAAAATGTGTATGCATTATTGGTCCATGTCCGGGTGTAACAAAATTTTCTACGATCACTCTATCGCCATCAGGTTCTTTTTGTACGGAATGAAAAATTATTTTTTCGCCAAGACCGTTTTCGATCGTGTGCGGGTAAGTAATTTTCATGTTGCTTCTTATTATTTTCAAACAAGATAACTAAATCCTATTTTGCTCCGGCCTTTCTAAGAATTTTTTCTATCTCAGTATGTCCTTTTTTCTTTGCCCATTCAAGTGGTGTAGCCCATGAAGCCCCAGCTTTATTTATGTCTGCACTTTTTGCGAGTAAATAGTTAACCATTTCAATATTTCCCCATCTTGCTGCCATTCCCAAAGGAGTTGATCGGTATTCTTCTTCTACGGGATCTATATCTGCTCCGTGCTTTAGAAGTAATGCTGCTTTTTGAATATCTCCTTTTTGTGCCATGTCATGCAGAAGGGTAACATGATGCCAGCTCATTGTATTTGGGTTCATTCCTTTTTCCATCATGTAAGTGGCGCCATCCAGTTTTTCAAAATAATAGAACTGCGCCCATTTTAAAATAGCCGGAACTTTTGCTCCATAGCTCATTAAAAGATCGATCATCTGCCGTTTATTTTCTTTAGCAGCAAAAACCAAGATCCCTTCACCCCAGAACCAGGTTTCGTCCTTTGCAAATTCAGGATGCTCTTTTAAAATCTTTTCCGTTTTATCAAGGGCTCCTTTATCCACTGCTTCCTGGAATTCTAATTGCAAGTCAGATCTATTGTAAATGATCTCTCCATTATCACCTTTGAATTTTTGTTTTGATGAGTCGTTCGAATACTGATCCAATAATAGTACGATCTCCTTATAATTCCTGTCTTCTGCGATTGTTTTTAATGAGTCTTGAAATGGATAGATCTTATACTTAGGAGCATGTGCTCCGTTATCTAACAAATATTTTACTAAATCAACATGTCCTTCACGAACTGCAAAATGAATAGGGGGTGTATAATTGTATTGCGCATAAATTAACTCAGGGCATTGTTTGACCAAATGTTTAACCTCATCTAAATTTCCGTTTTTACTTGCAACAAGAATGTTCCAAACTTTTGTTGTTGTCGAAACAACTTCGTTGGATAACTTCATTGGCAAGTTTAGTTTCATTTCATGCGGCTGTATCATAAGTTCTTAAAGTTAATTAATATCACTGCTTGATTTCTATATCAGCATTTGTAAAAACGATTTATTTATTTGAAATTTATTATAAGTTATATCTGAATGGAAAGGGTAAAAGTAATCATGTATCGAACTTATATTTTTAAGCTTTGGCTATCGACCATGGTTGCAGTGCCAATTGTTTTTGTCCCTTTAATTCCTCTTTTTGACTCGGAAATGCTGGCTTCATATCCTGCAGTACAGATGATCGTTTTTATGATTTTTATTGGTTTTATTATTTCAGTCCCCGCACTTCTTTGCGTTAATCTCTTGTTTCTTTTAGTTGAGAATAGGTTTAAAAGTCCGACTACATTAAAGAGAGCTATAATAATATTTTCAATTTTGGCACTAATAAGCAGTTTTATATTTTTCTTTTCTGATTCATTTGATCCAGAGGAATTTAATTTGATGCTGACGCTTGCATCACTATATATCTTTTTTATTGTTTTTTTTGGATTGATCTAAAAATTAGAGCTAAGGTCGTAGCATAAATGATCTATTTATTTTCGTCTTCAAGATTGTATCTCATCTCCAAAATATATCTTGAAAAGCCGATCTTCTCATAAGCTTTAATGGCGGAAGCATTATCATAATAGACTTCTAAACTAAATTCAGTAATGTTTTGCGATACCGCCCAGTCTTTCAAAACATCTATAATTTTTTTATTGATTCCCTGTCCTCTGTATTCTGGAACTACATACATAAAACCTAAATATGCATGGTGACTATGTTTCAAAAAAGGTTTGGACTTATCAATGCGAGCATAACCAGAAGCGACGACCTTATTGTCAGTTTCAGCAACAACCACTTCGGCAAGCGGAGAAGTTAGCAGCGATTTCAGATCATAGTAATTAACAGGGTCAGGTTTTAAAGTTGGATCAAAAGGTCGCTCCGCTTTTATCAGGTCTTGCTCAAAAGCCAGCAGTTGCTCCAGATCAAGCAGCGACGCTTTTCTTATTTTGATTTCATTCATATTCTTTATTTATATTCAAAGTGGGGAAATCTTGCCCCACAAAATAGCATTTTTGCTGTGGTATAGGGTTCTTACAATTAATATGCAAATAGCAGTTCGGACTTTGTTTTTTATTCAATATTTTTTTGATGAATTGTTTTATCCAATAAAAAAGAAAATACATTTATAGCCTATTCTCTTATTTAATGATTTGATTATATGAATTCATTGCCTAAAAGTAAAACAGGAATTAGTGGACTTGATGAAATAACCATGGGAGGAATTCCTAAAGGAAGACCTACACTTATCTGCGGCGGACCGGGATGCGGTAAGACGCTTTTTTCAATTTCATTCCTGATAAACGGGGCTACACGATTCAAAGAGCCGGGAGTGTTTATAACATTCGAGGAAAAAGCTGAAGAGCTTACAATGAATGTAGCTTCCCTGGGTTTTGACCTGGAGAAATTGCAGAAAGAAAAAAAGCTGAGGCTTGATTATATACGGATTGAAAGAAGTGAGATTGAAGAAACAGGCGAGTATGACCTTGATGGGTTATTTATACGACTGGAACATGCAATTGATAGCATCGGTGCAAAAAGAGTTGTGCTTGACACGATCGAAAATTTATTTGCAGGATTAACAAACCAGGGAATTCTTCGGGCTGAGCTTCGTCGACTTTTTCTTTGGCTAAAAGACAAAGGAGTTACTGCTATTATTACCGGCGAACAAGGCGATGGTAAACTTACCCGTCATGGACTGGAAGAATATGTTTCTGATTGTGTCATCTTATTAGATCATCGTGTGATAAACCAGATCTCAACACGCAGATTACGTATTGTAAAATATCGGGGTTCGGCACACGCCACTAATGAGTTTCCTTTTTTAATTGATGAGGACGGCATTTCTGTTTTACCAGTAACTTCCTTAAAACTCAACAGGGCAGTTTCATCAGAAAGAATAAGTACAGGAATACCCACTCTTGATGAAATGTTTGGTGGAAAAGGATTTTATCGCGGTAGCAGTATTCTTGTATCAGGAATGGCAGGCACAGGCAAAACAAGCATAGCTTCTTTCTTTGTCAATGAAGCCTGTAAGCGAAATGAGAAAGCAATATATTTTGCATTTGAGGAATCCCCTCCCCAAATTATTCGTAACATGAAATCGATCGGGTTAAATCTTGATCCGCATGTAAAAAAAGGATTGTTACAATTTCATTCTGCCCGCCCTGCTTTGCATGGCCTTGAAATGCATCTTTCCACTATTTATAAAATTGTAAGAGAATTCAAGCCAACAACTGTAGTGCTTGACCCGATCACGAATCTTGTCTCCGTTGGGTTGATCAATGAAGTGAATTCAATGTTGCTGCGCTTGATCGATTTTCTACAGGGGGAAGGCATTACTGTTATGCTGACAGCCTTAGTGAAAGTAATGGATGAGCGAATGGATGAAGGAGTTTCTTCTTTGGTAGACACATGGATCAATTTAAAAGATATAGAATCAAATGGTGAACGTAACAGGGTTCTATCTATAATGAAAGCAAGGGGGATGAAGCATTCCAACCAGGTAAGAGAATTTATAATTTCAAATCGCGGTTTGACCCTTGTTGAAGTTTACCTTGGGCCAAAAGGAATTCTTCTTGGTTCAGAAAGAAAGGAACAAGAATTGCAGAAGCTAAAGGGCCAGGAATTCGAAGATCAGCAGCAAAGAAAGGAAATGGCTCGCAGAAGACAGGAAAACGGAATTTTAAAGCAACCAAAACAAAAGATCGGAAAATAAACCATGGCAAAAAAGCAATATACATGGGAGCTGCGGCTATACGTTGCAGGCAAAACACCCAAGTCAGTAACTGCTTTACAAAACCTTCAGAAATATTGCGAGACCCATTTAAAGGGGCAATATAAAATTGAAGTCATCGATTTGTTGGTACATCCACAGTTGGCGGAAGGCGACCAGATTTTTGCCATCCCAACGTTGGTGAGAAAAGTACCTGAACCAATTAGAAAAATAATCGGCGATCTTTCAAATGAAGAAAAAGTACTTGTAGGCTTAAATATCCGACCGATGAAACAATTAATGCAATGAAGCGAAACTCAGTAAATGGAAATGGTAAGAGCAAAGGCTATGATGATCCATATGTTTTCCGTCTGTATGTAACAGGGGCTTCCCCAAATTCGCTTCGTGCTATTTCTAACACAAGAGATCTATGCGAAGAACATTTTAGTGAGAATTACGAATTGGAAATAATTGATGTGCATCAGCAACCATCTGTTGCAAAACAAGAAAATATTATTGCATTGCCTTTGCTTATAAAAAAATATCCTTTGCCGGAGAAGCGATTGATCGGAGATATGTCTGATATGGGGAGGATACTTAAAAGTATTGGAGTATCAAATGGTGGTTTATAAATGAAAGAAACAAGAACTTACGAAGAACTTTTGGAAGAATTGGAAGATCTTAGTTTCCAACTTAAGGAAGCTAATGAAACCATCCATGCCATTCGAACGGGGCAAATAGATGCCCTGGTTGTGGAAACGGAAGAAGGCCCCCAGTTATATACTTTAAAAAGCGCCGATCATACATATCGTGTATTCATTGAAAAAATGAAAGAAGGCGCCGTTACGCTTAACAGGAAGGGAATTATTTTATATAGCAATTCACAATTTGCTGATATGATAAATATGCCTTTGGCAAAGGTGATCGGTTTGCCGATCATTGATTTTATTCCCGATCAGTACAAAGGCAAGTTTAAAAAAATAGCAGAACAAGGATGGGATTTTGATAGCAAAGGAGAAATATTTTTAAAAAATAATACAGGGGAGCTGATCCCGTTTTTATTGTCATTTACTTCGTTAGAACTGGATGAGGGTACTGCATTAAGTATTATTCTTACCGATCTTACTTTACAAAAAGAAAATGAAAAGCAATTAGAACTAAAAAATCAGCAGTTGGAAGCGGCAAGATTATCGGCTTATAAAATGAATGAAGAGTTAGAGGACATTGTTCAGGAAAGAACAAAGGATCTGCTGGTAAGCCGTGAGTATTTCAAATTTTTAGCTGATAATATACCTGTGATAGTCTGGACAGCTGGTATTGATGGGAAACTTGATTATGTTAACCGCCGATGGGTTGAATACACGGGGTTTGATGTTGAGGAATCAAAAACAAAACAAGCAGAGTTGATACATACTGACGACCTGGAAAGGAATATTAAGGAATGGCAAGCAGCCTTTAAAGAAAAAAGAAAATATGAAGGTGAGTTTCGGCTTAAAAGAACAACTGATGGAACTTATCGATGGCATCATTCACAGGCAATACCATTTAAAGATGAACATGGAAATATAACCGCATGGATAGGGACAAATATCGATGTAGATGACCAGAAAAAGGAGTTGGAGAAAAAAGATGAGTTTATTGGTGTGGCTAGCCACGAGTTGAAAACTCCATTGACAAGTTTGAAAGGATATATTCAGTTGATGGAATTCCAGGATAATTTGTCGGAAGCAGCGAAGATATATGTTACAAAAGCAACTTCTTCCATAAACAAGCTGCAACATTTGATAGATGAGCTTCTGGATGCAAGTAAGATAAAAGCCGGTAAACTTAAGTTTCAAAAGCATGATTTTAACCTGACCGAACTTGTATCTCTCTGTGTTGAGAATAGCACTTATATGTACCCGGCTTATCAAATAAAAAAGGAATTGCCGGAAGATATTATGGTTCATGGAAATGATGAGCGCATAGAACAAGTGTTAATGAATTTAATAAACAATGCAGTTAAATATTCTCCCAATAAAAAAGAGATCACCATTCGTGCTGAAAAAAACAAAGATTCAGCGATCGTATCAGTGATAGATTTTGGCATAGGCATGGTCAATTCCGACCAGGAGTTGGTTTTTGAAAGATTTTACAGGGCCAACGGAAGTGAATCTACAATGCCCGGTCTTGGTATGGGACTTTATATTTCATCGGAGATCATAAAGGAACACAATGGAGAAATAAATGTAAATAGTAAATTGAACGAAGGCTCAGTGTTTTCTTTTTCACTACCGCTTGCAACAAAAATTTGAGTCAACTTTAATGTTGATGCTGGATTAAATAAAAAATTTCAACATCTATAAAAGCCTGTCTGCAATATTTTTACATTACTTACGTTATTTTAGATTGAAATAATTTTGGTTTAATTTTTGGAATCCAATTACTCTATGAAACACGAAGCCGTACCGACCATGCCAGCAAGCCCAAAGACATTCGTACAGAAAATTCTGTTTGCTGCAATTGCGATCCTCTTCTTGGTTTTGATCTTTTCCTATTATCCTTATTTCAAAAATTCATCTGTAAGCGCATCGGTTGTTCCAGTCAAAAAAGATACGAGTGACGCAGAAATTGCGCCAAAGCGATTTGAGCCAACCTTGTCTTATAAAGAGAAAATGGATCATATCATTAATGGTGATTCATCCGGCAGATGGAAAATGGAAGAATCCGAGCCTTTGCCCGGTGCCATTCTTCCTTATAAAAGAATTATTGCTTTTTATGGTAACCTATATTCAAAGAATATGGGCATCTTAGGTGAACTGCCTAAACAAGAAGTGTTGGCTAAATTACAAAAGGAAGTAAAGGCGTGGGAAGAAGCTGATACCGTTATGCAAGTGCAACCAGCTCTTCATTATATTGCTGTCACCGCACAACTCCTGCCAGGGAAAGCAAATAAATACAGGCTTCGTATGCCTTTTTCTCAAATCGATTCAGTTTTGAAAATGGCGGAGAAGATCAACGCTATCGTTTTTCTTGATATACAAGTTGCATTAAGCACATTAGAAGAAGAAGTTCCCGAATTTGAAAAATATCTTAAGCTGCCGAATGTTCATCTCGGCATTGATCCGGAATTTTCAATGAAAGGGGGACAAAAGCCCGGTTCTGTGGTTGGCAGTTTTGATGCCGCTGATATTAATTATACGAGTGAGTACCTACAAAAAATTGTAAAAGAAAATAACCTTCCTCCAAAAATTTTGGTGGTGCATCGTTTTACACAAGGAATGGTAAAGAATTATAAAAACATTAAAGCAATTCCCGAGGTGCAAGTCGTGATGCATATGGATGGATGGGGGTTCCCGGCTAAAAAGATAAATACTTACAGGCAGTTTATTTATAAAGAGCCTGTTGAATATGCAGGATTCAAGATCTTTTATAAAAATGATTTAAAGGGCAATAGTCGATTGCTAACTCCACAAGAGCTTATTAAGTTAAAGCCGCAGCCCGTTTATATACAGTATCAGTAAGTTTTCCTGAGAAATATTTATTAGGTGTACTGCACAAGTACTATCAACATCGTTGCGTCGCACTCTTGTACCGCAACAATTCTATTCAGCAATTCAGAGTCTTGTCATGTCGAGCCGACTATTCTTGACATCTGCAAATATTGTAAACACAGGCGAGACATCTCAGTCTATAACAATCCTGAGATGTCTCGCCTTACCTCACTAAAGCAGTAACCGAACTAATATAATCGTCTCGACATGACAAGTGGGGGTGTCTTTTTAGTTTGCTTCGGCTTGCAGATGGGAAACTAAAAATTCTACTTTTCTAATGGCAAGCCTCGCAATGACGATACTCCGATGTTTTAAAGTTTTCCTTATTCTCTAGGAGTTCCGTCATTGCGAGGCCATTTTTTAAAATAGCATCAAGTTTAATGATGCAGGCCGAAGCAATCTAATATTTAGTTGAGTTTACTGCAAGAGAAGCTTTACTTGCCCCATACGGCACAATAGAAGGAATGAATATTTATTAAAGCATGCTTTTGATCCATCCTCCGTCAACTGCCAGTGAAACACCTGTGATATAACTTGCTCTTTCGCTTGCTAAAAATGTAACAGCAGCTGCAAATTCTTCTGGCGTACCAAAACGTCCTAATGGTATTTCATTTTTTGCATTGGCAAATGATGAATTCTTTTCAACCAATTTTTTCAATCTGTCTGTTTCTGTATATCCGGGCATCACATTGTTAACAGTAATATTATGAACGCCAAATTCATTAGAAAGTGATTTCATTAAGCCCGCAACGGAAGCCCTGACAGAATTGGACAGCACTAAATTATTTACCGGTTGTTTTACTGCTTGCGATGTAATAGCAATGATCCGTCCCCATCGTTGTTCTTTCATCCCGGGTAAAAAACCATTGATCAATCCAACAACACTTACAAGCAGACTTTGATATGTTTTATCCCAATCGTCTTGTTTAAAATCTTCAAACTTCCCTGTAGGAGGACCACCGGTATTAGTAACCAGGATATCTATATGATCATAAACTTGCAAAGTGTTTTTAATAATCTGTTCCCTTTCGTTTTCATTTGATAGATCTCCTGCAAGAGCCAACACTTCACTGCCACTTATTTTTTCGATCACTTGTTTTGTGCTTTCGAGATTTTCTTTATTGCGGCCGTTTATAATAAGTTTAGCTCCTTCTTTTGCAAGTTCAATTGCAACGGCTTTTCCAAGCCCCTGGCTGGAAGCGGCAACGAAGGCTATTTTATTTTTTAATCCTAGTTCCATATTTCTATTTTCTTAAGTAATCATCAGTTTTATCTAACCAATCCTGGCGCGGCGGAGCCCAGGTATCTACTTCTTCCACATCACCGATCATCAATGCTTCATGTGGAAGGTTTGATGGGATGACAACAACATCACCAGGATAAAGATCCATCGTTTGTTCTTTATTTTCTCCAAACCAAAAACGCATTTTCCCTGATACAACCTGGGTTACTTGTTCATGAACATGATGATGAAGTGGAACGACAAACCCGTCTTTGAATTTCATTTTGGCTATCATCAACTTTTCGCCGGAAATAATTTTTCGGGCCATGGAAGGTGTTACATCTTCGGTTGGAACAGTTTCCCAATTTAATTTGCTTATCATGAGCAATACTTTTATTTCAAAAAAACAGGCAGCAGTTAATATCTTGTATTTGTCAATGTTAGCATCAGGTAATAAAGATCATACACAATGATAATAGCCGCTATGACGCCAATAATTATTTTATAGGATTGTCGTTTTACAAAAATAAACATCACTACAAATTGTGCAATGGATAAAGTTGTACTAAGGACCCTGATCCCCTTGTATAATATCCTGTTATTACTTATATCGGATCCGCCAAAAATAAAACTCCAAAAAAACCACATAAAAACATTCGCCAATATTAGAATTGCTACGATCAAATAGCCAAGATCCAAATTTGACTTTGACAAAGTCTGGTAAGGTCTGTCAAAAATTGTATGATTTGGATCTGCTGTTGTTGGGTTTAAAGAATCGCCACAATATTTACAAAAATTACTATCGTTTTCATTTGTCTTGCCACAGTTACTACAGATCATAATGAATGATATAAGTTTTAAATAATGATCGATCCATAAATATACTCACTTTGGATTTCGTTACCGAACTTCATATTTTCACAAGCAATCTAATTTGAGATATATAATGAAGAACTCTTTCACCCCATTAGCATGGGCACATCATACTAATATTTATGAGGTCAATATCCGGCAGTATAGTCATGCAGGAACGTTGAATGCCTTTGCTGAACATTTACCCCGGTTAAAAGACATGGGAGTGGAGACACTTTGGTTCATGCCTTTGCAACCAATTGGTAAACTGCATCGCAAAGGAACGCTTGGCAGTTATTATTCTATCAGCGATTATATTTCTTTAAACCCTGAATATGGTTTGCTTGACGATTTTAAATTATTAGTGGAAGAAGCGCATCGCTATAATATGAAAGTGATCATTGATTGGGTGGCAAATCATACATCATGGGATCATGTATGGACGCAAACACATCCGGATTTTTTTTCAAAGAATGAATATGGTGATTTCCGTCCGCCCTATCCTGATTGGGCAGATGTTATTCATTTAAATTATGAGAATAAAGAATTATGGCTGGCAATGGTGAATGCGATGAAGTTTTGGGTAAAGAATTTTGATATCGATGGTTTTCGCTGCGATATGGCGCATCTCGTACCCCTGGATTTTTGGGAGTATGCACGAACGGAACTTGATAATGAAAAGAAATTATTCTGGTTGGCCGAAACCGAAGAACCAAATTATCATGAAGTGTTTGATGCAAGTTATACATGGGAGTTTCTTCATATAATGGAATCTTATTGGAAAAGAGAGACCAATATTTATGGTCTTGAAGCAGTTTTGAGACGCTATGAAAATGCTTTTCCAAAAAGTGCGATAAGGATGTTCTTCACTTCCAACCATGATGAGAACTCTCATAGCGGAAGTGAATATGAAAGAATAGGGCATGCGGCAAAGGCTTTTGGAGTTCTTTGCGCTACATGGAATGGAATTCCTTTGATCTACAGTGGGCAGGAATTGCCCAATTCACAACGATTGAAATTTTTTGAAAAGGATCTAATACAATGGTCGGGGAATTTTGGCTTGCATAATTTTTATAAAACATTATTGGAGCTTCATCGTGATCACCCGGCTTTACGTGCTGCTGATGAAAATGTAAGAACGTTTAGGATACCGACTTCTGAGGATGAAAAAATATTTTCATACCTGCGTAAAATAGGAGAGAGTGAGGTGCTTGTTATATTAAATCTTTCCGCAATAGACGATCTGCATTTTGAGATAGCGGAAGAAAACGTTTCGGGTATTTACAGAAATGTTTTTACAGGTGATTCTATTGATCTTACTGCTAACAAGAGGCTTGCTATGAAAGCATGGGACTATTTGGTTTTTGAAAAATAAAAAACCGCCCCAGTTACGAGACGGTTTATGATTCTATTGTTTACTAAATTAATCAGTCAAGTCAAGTGGATATGTATAGCTTCCTCTGAATCCCGGATAAAACCCTTCCAGTTTAACCGTACCAACTGCACTGGTAAGAATTCTGCTCAATTCATCTATTGATTTAATTGCTCTGCCATTTATACTGGTGATCACAAAACCTTCATCCATTTTTGTTTCACTCAGTTTTCCGCCTTCTCTTATTTTCTTTACAACTACACCGCCAGTTACATCGTATTCATCAGCTTTCTTTGAATCAAGATTGGCAAGTTCTGCACCGATGATATCACCTGCAGTAGCTGCTACTTCAACGGCACTAACCTTAGCTTTCAACGTAACAGTAGTGTTGTATTCTTTTCCGCCGCGCAGATAAGACATTTGTACTTTATCATTTGGCCTGAAACCGGCAATTTGTGCACTCATTTCAATTCCGGTTGAAACAGGAGTGTTGTTTACTTTAGTAATGATATCACCTTTCTTTAGGCCTGCTGCATAAGCGCCGCCATCTGTGGGAACCGCTGATACATAAACACCTTCATTTTCTTTAATGCCAAGCTCCTTCATTTGACTTTCACTAAGGTTGCTGGCATATTGAATACCGAGGTAACCTCTTTGTACATCGCCAAACTCCACTATATCATTAACGATCTTCTTTGCAATGTTTACAGGTATGGCAAAAGAGTAACCAGCATAAGTTCCATTCGGTGCTAAGATCGCTGAGTTAATACCAACCAACTTGCCATCCGTGGTTACCAATGCGCCACCACTGTTTCCCTGGTTTACTGCAGCATCTGTTTGTATAAATGATTCTACTGGGGAAACATTGGTACCTCTTGTTTGTCTTTCATTAATTCCAATGCTTCTTCCTTTTGCACTAACGATTCCAGCTGTAACAGTCGTTTCCAAGGTAAGCGGGTATCCAATTGCAAGCACCCATTGTCCAAGTTTTACCTCATCAGAATTACCATAAATCATGTAAGGAAAACCAGCGCCATCAATTTTCAAGACTGCAATGTCGCTGCTGGGATCTTTGCCTATCAGCCTTGCTTTGTAAGTTTTCTTATTATGGAGTGTTACATTTATTTCACCGGCTACACCACCATTTTGATCACTAATAACGTGATTGTTGGTAACAATATAACCGTCATCACTGATCAATACACCGCTGCCAGAAGCTCTTTGTTCGGGGATCATCTGCGGGCCAAAATCAAAAAACTGATCAAACCAATCATCAAGGCCACCGCGGCTTCTATTGTTGCTACGGGGAAGCTCGTTACTAACTTTTTGAGCTGCTATTTTTGTTTTAATATGAACAACAGCCTGAACAGAAGTACTTGCGGCCTGAGTAAAATCTATGTTAATAGGAGCATTCGCTACATTGCCATCGAGAAATCCTGCATAATTGGCAGGCACCTTTGCCTCTGATTGAATCGCTACAAAGTCTTTATGCGCAAATTTTGAATAACCCCATACACTGGCAAGAGCAGATCCACTGCTGATTGCCACAATTAAAAGCACATTTTTAAATTTCATGGTGTTAATGATTTTTTTCTTTTACTGTTTCAAATTACATGCCTATACAAAATAACGAAGTAGTTTTCTGAAAAAATGACCGTTCAGTCAGTTTAACATTTAATTTACCAGAGTCTTCGTACTTCCATGGATTAAAATTAATAAGATTTTCTGACTGATACTAATAGAAAAATTCACAGTTTGGTAAGAAAGTTTATTGTGTCAATACCGTCGGCATAATCGGTTAAGGAAGGTAATTGTGCCTGTCCAAATGGGATATGGTCATGACCAACGGTACATTGCAGGTCATCCATCGATCTCAAGCTTTCTTCTACAGAGTTTTTATCTGTGTAAAACTCGTAATTCAGTTGGCTGATGGGAGAGAAGATAGATGGATTCTCTAATAGAATTAACGACTCATTTGCCATATAGAATTTACCATTTAGAATATGCAGCGCTAAATTATAATCGTAATTGTTTTTGTATTTGTTATGATCTTTAAAATGATCGTACTTTTTAAAAACAGTAAGCAAGGGAATAAATTCATAATCTTTTGGAACAAATATTTTGGTCACATTGCGACAGCCCATTCCAAAATACAGATGAACATCGTCTGCTAATTCTTCAAGTTCTTTTGGAGTTTCATTACCGTCTAAGATCGCTACAGATGTTCTGTTTCGGCGAATGATGTGCGGATATTTTTTGAAATAGTATTCAAAATACCTTGCTGAATTATTACTGCCAGTTGCTATATAAGCATCACAATCCTTCAACATTTCCTGGAAAACTATCATTTCAGTCAACCCTTTATTCCATTCTATAAGTTTCTGAGCAAGGTGTTTGATCAGTACCTCATCTTTCGAGGAAGCCTTTATAATAGCTTTATGCCCGGATATAAAAACACATAGGAAATCATGGAAGCCAACCAGCGGAATATTACCGGCCATTACAATGCCGATCTTTTTTGGAGCAACTGTTTCAATTTTATAAGAAGATGTCCAGTTTTCCAGCTTTTGCTTATCCAGGAAATGCTTCGCTATATTTCCCGTAGCTATATCAATAAATTCAGGGGTAAACCACGGGTTTATCAAACTTGCCCTTTGTTTTGTCTCCAGCCATTCAGGTGACCCGGATAAAATATATTGGCCAAGTTGGGTGGCCAGCTCAACTCTCATTTGTAAATTCATTTTAGCAATCTATATTTGTTGGGCAAAAGTAATTCTCAACCCGTTAATAAAAATTTTATGGCTATTAAGATAACAGAAGAATGTATCAACTGCGGCGCCTGCGAACCAGAATGCCCGAATAATGCAATATATGAAGGCGGCGTGGAATGGGCTCTTTCTGATGGAACTACTGTAAAAGGCAGTTACACGTTAATGGATGGCACTACTATGGATGCGGCTCAGAAGAATGCGCCTCTCGCTACAGACATTTATTATATAGTGCCTAATAAGTGTACCGAATGCCAGGGTTTTCATGAAGAGCCTCAGTGTGCATCTGTTTGTCCTGTGGATTGCTGCGTACCAGATGAAATGTACAAGGAAACGGTAGAGGAGTTATTGGTTAAAAAAGAGAAGCTGCATATTTAAGAAAGTGCTGATGATGTGGAAAAAAATCCAGTATAATTGATGAGATGTGCTTTTTAATCAAGTAACTTTAGTTCAAATAAAAAGCGGCAAGTGAGCTGCGAAATCAGGCGGGTGATATGTTCCGCCGTAAAAAGGTGAAGGGAAAACGTCCTTCACCTTTGTTATTTAATGAGTGTCGCTTAAAACCATGTTATAATATTCTTTTTTCTGCTGTTTAGTTTTTATTCCAGCATTTTTTCTTCAATATTTGTACCTGTAAATCACCTATAACCACACATGAAAAAGAACATAGCCCTCGTAACCGGAGGTTTTTCCGGTGAAGCGGCCATATCCTATAAATCAGCCACTACTATTGACAACCACCTTGACAGGGAAAAATTCAATGTTTATAAGATCGATATCAATCCTAATGGGTGGTTTTATGAATCAGCCGATGGGAAAAAAACTGAGGTCAATAAAAATGATTTTTCTATACAAACAGGAAATGGCGAAATAAAGTTTGATGCGGTTTTTATTGGTATGCACGGCACTCCCGGTGAGGATGGAAAATTGCAGGGTTATTTTGATACACTAAAGATCCCTTATACAAGTTGTGATGCGGCTTCTTCTGCAATCACATTCAATAAAAGATATACTGTGGCTGTTGCTGCTATGGCAGGCATTCATGTGTCAAGATCATTTCATTTATTCAAGCACACTACAGTTCCAATACAGAAAATAATTGATGGATTATCCTTCCCCGTATTTGTGAAGCCAAACAATGGCGGCAGCAGCATTGGCATGAGCAAAGTGTACGAATCCAAAGAATTAGAAGGAGCAATTCAAAAAGCATTTAAAGAAGATGACCAGGTATTGGTAGAGCAAATGATCAAGGGAAGAGAGTTTACGATTGGCGTATTTAAAACAAAAGGGAATATTGTGACGCTGCCAATGACTGAAATAAAGAGTAAAAAGGATTTTTTTGATTATGAGGCAAAATACCAGGGAGCTTCAACAGAAGTAACGCCGGCAGAATTGGATGAAACTTCGGCAGATAAAATACGGGATGCTGCAAAAAAGATCTATGCAGTATTCAATTGCAGAGGTGTTGTAAGGATAGATTTTATTTTGGAAGAAAACAGTAAATATCCCTACATGCTTGAGATAAATACAATACCCGGCCAAAGTGATGCAAGCATAGTGCCGCAGCAGGTAAAAGCAATGGGGTGGAGTTTAAAAGAATTTTATACAAAATTGGTGGAAGAATGCTTTAATCACTAATCTTGAGATGAGGAATGTAGAAATTACCGCTTTCAAGATTTCTAATTTAAATAGATCCAATGTTTCAATTTATTACGAAAAAACCGCTTTGGATAAACCTGTTGGCAGGATTGATCCTAATGATAGTATTATTATTTATACTTTCTACCTGTCTTGGACCACTGACTCGTCATGGAAAAAATAAAACCGTTCCAAATGTAGTTGGTAAATCTTTTGAAGAAGCTCAAAGGATCCTTAATAGTAGTGGCTTCGATGTAGAAGTACAAGACTCCATTTATTCAGATACAACTGCAAAAGGAAGTGTATTAAGACAAGTTCCCGATGGCGATGCTACTGTAAAAATCAGCCGCACAGTTTACATAACCATCAACCGCCGGGTACCGCCAATGGTGGAAATGCCAAACCTCAAAGATTTTAGTTTGCGCAACGCCGAATTACAATTAAAAAATATGGGATTAAGAATTGGTGATACTTCCTTTATTCATGACTTTGCAAAGAATACTGTACAAGAACAGCGTTATAATGGAGCGCCGATTGCACCGGGTACAAAAATTCAACAGGGAAGTGAAATTGATCTTGTTTTAAGCGATGGGTTAGGAGAAACTGAATTTACGGTACCTAACTTAGTGGGTATGACGTTTAACCAGGCGAGAGGTTTTTTGGAATCAAATGGATTAAGTTTTCTTTCAATAATACCTGATCCAGATATTGTTGATACAGCAAGTGCTTTTATTTATAGACAAGACCCGCCCCGAATGGGTGAAGATGGAAAGCGTATTAAGATACGTTCAGGTCAAACTATGAATGTATGGTTAAGTTTGATCCGCCCTGCAATAGATTCAACAGTTCAAAAAATTCCTGAACAATAAAAACTTTTTTATGGATAACATAACTGTGGAAGAACTAAAAAAACGCCTTGATGCCGGTGAAAAATTACATATAGTAGATGTAAGAGAACCACATGAGAATGCAGACTTTAATATTGGCGGTGTTCTGATTCCATTAGGTCAGATCCAATCCATGCAGATCGATGAAATAGAAGATCTGAAGGAAAAAGAAGTTATACTGTACTGCCGCAGTGGAAACCGTAGTGGACAGGCATGTATGTTTTTAGATGCAATGGGGTTTAAAAACACAAAAAATCTTATGGGTGGAATGCTTGCGTGGCAGGAGAAGATTGGTGGATAATACCAATCAAAACAATTAACGCTCTGAGCCAATAACTCTGAATTTAAGACTTATAACCTACGGCTTGCGAATCAGAACTTCAAATTCACACCAGCCATAAAATTCCTTCCCGCCATTGGGAAATAATAGTTCTCCGTAGTTAAACTACCGCCATAATAATAGCTGAATGTATAACCGTTAGGTTCATACTTTTTATCAAAAACATTATTGGCTTGCAAAATGATGTTCAATTCTTTCAGGCATTTTTTGCTGATAGTATAAATGAATCTTGCATCTTGTGTATAATATGCATTCAGCTTGCGACTTTCATTTTGGGTATTATCTAAATATTGTTTGCCAACATATTTACTTATTAAGCTCAACTCGGCATTTTTTAGGGGAATAAAATTTATAGTAGCTCCGCCAATCATATTCGGAGAAAAAGCAATATCTGTTTTTGAATATTGGTTGATCTGCTGTCCGCCGTTGTCATAATCATCAATGTATTCTGTAAAGTCGATCACTTTATTCTTGCTTAGTGAAAAGTTTCCGGCAGCATTTAACCATGAAGTAATTTTTAAAGAAGCGACTAACTCAAGACCGGCACGATAGCTTTTAGGAATATTTGTTCTTGTGTATGCGCCTACATCATTTATTTTTCCTGTTAACACCAATTGATCTTTGTAATGCATATAATAAGCTGTTAAACCAACATTATACTTATCGTTTCTTTTTTCAATGCCTAGTTCAAGATCATTTAGTTTTTCTGGTTTGGGTTGCTGATCTAAGCCTGCTTCAAAATCTTCACGGTTGGGTTCTTTTTGACCGAGACTGTAGGAGAGATAGCCTGACCATTCGTTTTTCTGAAAACTTAATCCTGCTTTTGGATTAAAAAAATTATATGTGTTGTTAATAATGATATCAGGATTATTTCGGAAACCATACAGGTCATACTTCACACCTCTGTATTGCAGATCGTAAAAAACAGATACCAATGAACTGATCTTTGTTTGTTGTTTAAAATAAAGAGTCAGATCATTTTTATTCGCATCAAGATCATACCACCTGGCGGGTAATGCCAAACCTTTTTCAGCCCAAACAACATCGCCATAGTGATTACCTTCGTACCGGTTCCATCCTCCACCCAAAGTGAATTGTGAATTATCAGTTTTGTACTGCAGGGAAAAAATACTTCCATAAAAATCATTGTCAAGCCAAAGTTGTCTTACAAGATCTGTGTTGGTGATCGTATCTGTTCCATAAACAGGTTCGGGCAAACCATAATCAGCATAAGCTTCATCAGATTTATATTGTTCGTAATAACCTTTCCCTTTTATATAAAACAAACCCGCTGAAAATTTTAAACTACTTGTCAGGTCCTGGTTAAAGAATAATTGATAATGATCCTGTTTATAATTATCTGTTTCATTATCGTAGGGATCACCCGGTTTTTCCATACCGGCATAGTTAATAGTACGATTTGTTTTTAGATCAGCTTCACTTACTCCATTCCATGCCTGGTAGGTTTTTTCTTTACCCGAAATCATATTAAAACGGAGTGAATTCTTTTTACCAAGATATGCAGTGGAAAAATAAAAGGATCTCAGATCACTGCTTGCCCTGTCAATATATCCATCGCTGCTGATCTTTGATAGACGAAGATCCATGGTGAAATGATCACCCACTAAACCACTTCCCACTTTGATCGTATTCTTCCAGGTATTGAAAGAGCCATAGCTGTTATTAAATTCAGCATAAGGTTTCAGGTTCACTTCATTGGTGCTAATATTTATGCTTGCTCCAAAAGCGCCAGCTCCATTTGAGGAAGTGCCAACTCCACGCTGCACTTGTATGCTTCCAATGGATGAAGAAATATCAGGAAGGTCCACAAAGAATGTTCCCTGGCTTTCGGCATCATTAAATGGAACTCCATTTAAGGTCACATTAATTCTCGATGCATCAGAACCACGGATCCGAATACCCGTATACCCAACTCCATTACCAGCATCGGAACTCACAACTACTGAAGGAGTTTGATTTAATATAAAAGGTAGATCCTGCCCAAGATTTACTTTCTCAATTTGCTTTTTGGTCAAATTGGTTTTTGTGAATGGCGAATTTTCTCCAGCCCGGATAGCTTTAAGCTCTACGGGTTCCAGCAAAAGAAAACTGTCTCTTTTTGTACTGTCTTTAGTTTGGCCAAATACCGCGTTGCCGACAATAGCAGCGATAATTAAAATGGCAATCCTCTTCATTTTTTAAGTTTAAAAGATTAAAAATGAGAGGGAATGCTGTTAACAGGAATGAAAGATGTTAAATCACCTTCCCTGCGCAGGCATTACCCTGATCAGGTTCTACGGGTTTTATCTCAGCTCCGGCAACTTTGCCGGGCACCCCGGGGAAACTCTGAAGTTCTGCCACAAAACTACGGATAAATTTTTTTTACAGCAGTGTAACCTTTCTACGCTTTCCTTCGTATAACATACAAATCATTGTTTATGAAGAAAACCTTCCTATTCTTATCATTATTCGTGGGATTGATAACCACCTCCATAGCTCAAAAAACTATAAATGACGCTAATGCCGAAAAAAGAACAGTAGGCAGTTTCCATGGAATTGAGGTAGCCACAGGTATCGAACTTGCACTGACCAAAGGTGATACCGAAGAAGTTGCAGTCAGCGCATCAGAGATCGAGTTTCGTGATAAAATTGTAACTGAAGTAAGAAATGGAATTTTGAGGATTCATTATGAAACGAAAAGCGGAGCTATCAACAAGAAAAATCAAAGCAAACGCCTGAGAGCTTATGTTTCTTATAAATCGCTTGACTTACTCCATGTGACTACCGGTGCCGAAGCCAATATTGATGGGGTATTAGAGGCGACTACATTTGAATTAAAAGTAAATACCGGAGGCCTGGTAAAAGCAGAAATAAATATTGGCGCTTTAACGGTTGATCAAAATACCGGTTCAAAGATCACTCTTTCTGGAAAGGTAGATATGTTGGAAGCAAAAGGAGATACAGGCAGTAAATTCAATGGAGAAGATCTAACTACAAATACCTGCATGGTTAAAATGAGTACTGGCGCAGGAATTTATATTTCGGTAGAAAAAGAATTAAATGTAAAAGCAGATACCGGTGGATATATAAAATATAAAGGCAATGCCGGTATTCGCGAGATAAAAACCAACACTGGTGGATCTGTTTCTAAAATTTAAAATGTATAGCCATGAAATGAGCCAAAAAATTTTCGAGGTAAATTAAAAACACCGAAGAAAATTTTATGGCGAATTCCATGTGACCAAAAAACAATAAAAATTAATCACATGAAAAAATTATTATTTAGTTTATTAGTAACGGGATTGATCACAACTGCATCAGCACAAAAAACAATTAATGATGCAAATGCGCAAAAAAGAAATGTATCAGGATTTCATGCAATTGAAGTTTCAGGTGGCATTGATCTTTACCTGAGCCAAGGTGAAGAAGCAGTTGCAGTAAGCGCAGCCAAAACTGAATACAGGGATAAAATAATAACAGAAGTAAAAGATGGTGTTTTAAAAATTTGGTTTGATTGGAAGAATAGTTCATCAAAATTTAATTGGGGAAATCGTAAGATGAAAGCGTATGTTTCTTTCAAAGATATTAACAGGCTCGAAGGATCGGGTGGTTCTGATATTTCAGTTGATGGTTCAATTAAAGTTGCAAAACTCGCAATGGAGATATCCGGCGGATCAGATTTTGATGGTAAAATTGAAACAAGCGAATTAGATATACATGCAAGTGGTGGCAGCGATGTTCATATTTCAGGTAAAGCTGATAGGCTTATAGTTGAAGCAAGCGGAGGGAGCGACTTTAAAGGTTATGATCTTGCTTCAGATATTTGCAATGTAGAAGCAAGCGGCGGCAGCGATGTCCAGGTAACAGTAAATAAAGAGCTTTCTGCAAATGCAAGTGGTGGCAGCGATGTTTATTATAAAGGAACTGGAATGATTAGAGATTTGAAAACAAACGGAAGCAGTATAAAAAAAGTGAGCAAATAATTTTTTAAAAATAAAGAATATGAAAAAGATACAAGTGATGTTGATGATGATGTTAATGAGTACAGTATTGTTGGCACAAAAAACAATTAACGACGCTAATGCAGAGCCAAGAAGCTTAAGCGGTTTTCATGCCATCAAAATTTCTAATGCTTTTACCGTTTATATTTCCCAGGGTAATGAAGATGCAGTGGCGATCAGTGCTTCAAAAGCTGAATACAGGGATAAGATCATCACAAAAGTTGAGAATGGCGTTTTGATCATTCGTTTTGATGATGATAAAAAATTCTGGAAAGGATGGAATGGTGATAAGCAAAAATTAAAAGCATACGTATCTATAAAAAAAATAGACAGGTTGGATGTTAGTGGTGCCTGCGATGTATTTTTTGAAGAGGGTCTTTCTTCTGAAGATCTTACTGTCAGGTTATCTGGCGCCAGCGATCTGAAAGGTAAGATCGATGCAAAGAAATTGAGTTTTGATATCAGCGGTGCATCTGATGCAACGATCTCAGGCAATGCAGCGGAGTTTAGTGTAGAAGTGAGTGGTGCCAGTGATTTTAAAGGATTTGATATGACTACTAATTATTGTACTGCTGAAGCTTCAGGTGCATCGTCAGTAAATATTACTGTAAATAAAGAATTAAATGCAAAAGCAAGCGGCGCAAGCAGTGTAAGATTCAAAGGCGAAGGATTGATCCGCGATATTAAAACAAGTGGTTCAAGTAATGTCACCCGTAAGTCGTAAACATAAAGGGTAAAAAAAAGAAAAGCGTTCTGATTTCAGAACGCTTTTCTTTTGGATAGTAAGGCGTCAACCCGTACCTTTGCGCTCCACATCGCGAAGTAGAGCAGCGGTAGCTCGTCGGGCTCATAACCCGAAGGTCGGGAGTTCGATCCTCCCCTTCGCAACAAAGGGGACAGACATTGTCCCCGTTTTTTATTCATTGCAGGTGCATACCTCGGCAATAGAATTTGATTACCTCCTCAATTTCTTCGCTAACGGCTTGGGCTTGCATCTATAAGCTATTTTAATGAAAGTCGGTTTCGTAAATATTTTTGGTAAACCTAATGCTGGCAAAAGCACTTTGCTCAATGCATTGATGGATGAGAAGCTTGCTATTGTTTCATCCAAAGTGCAAACAACAAGGCATCGGATCAAAGGAATTTTAACTGAAAAGGATTATCAAATCGTTTTTTCTGATACGCCAGGAATCATTGAACCTAAATACAGGTTGCATGAAAAAATGATGGACGCGGTAAAAAATTCCTTAGAAGATGCGGACGTGGCTTTGTTGATCGTAGATGTAAATGAAGATCTGAAAGAATGTGATGCAATATTTACCGCTTTAAAACTTAAGGTACCCGCTATTGTTGTTGTAAATAAAATTGACAGGGCAAGTCAGGAAAAGATAAAAACAACTGTAGATTTTTTTTCAAATAATCCTTATTATAAAAAAGTAGTAACTATTTCTGCATCAAGCGGCATTAATAAAAAGAAATTTTTAAAGGAGATACTTGAGTTTTTACCCGAGGGAGAACCATTTTTTAGTGGCGATGAAATATCAGACCTTCAAACAAAATTCTTTGTTGCTGAATTAATACGTGAAAAAGTATTTGAATTATTTGGAGATGAGATCCCTTACCAGGCAACCGTTGTTGTAAATGAATTTAAAGAGAAAACTACACTAACAAAAATTGCAGCAGATATTATTGTACAACGGGAATCACAAAAAGCGATCATGTTAGGAGAAGGTGGGAAGATGATCAAGAAACTGGGAACAGAATCAAGGAAATCGATCGAAGATTTTATTCAACAGAAAGTTTTTTTAGAGCTTTTTATAAAAGTGAGAGATAAGTGGCGTGACAATGATACCTGGCTAAAAGAGTATGGGTATCATTAGTGATTTTTTAATTTGAGAATTCTGAATTATGGGATTTACATTAGCAATAACAGGAAGACCCAATGTGGGCAAAAGCACTTTTTTTAACCGCTTACTTGAGCAACGTAAGGCGATCGTTGATGATATAAGTGGTGTGACACGTGACCGTCAGTATGGTATTACTGATTGGAATGGAAAAAGCTTTAATGTAATTGATACAGGTGGGTTTGTTCCGCATAGTGATGATGTATTTGAAAGAGAAATAAGAAAGCAAGTGGCAATTGCAATTGAAGAAGCAAATGCAATAGTATTTATGACTGATGCAGCAATTGGCATTACTCATCTTGATGATGCTATGGCTGGTATGCTTCGCAAAAGTTCAAAACCGGTTTTTCTTGTAGTAAATAAAGTAGATAATAACGAAAGGATGTTAGCTGGTTCAGAATTTTATAGTCTTGGGTTTGATAAAATATTTTTCATTTCTTCAGTAAGCGGCAGTGGTACCGGAGAATTGCTTGATGCAATTACAGAATTGATCCCGGCAGAGGATGCTGATGCAATGGAACTGGCAGACTCGTTACCAAAGTTTGCGATCATTGGTCAGCCAAATGTCGGCAAATCGTCTTTGTTAAATGCATTGATCGGGCAGGAGCGTACTATCGTAAGCGATATTGCAGGCACAACAAGAGATACGATCCATACACATTATAAACTTTTTCAAAAGGATTTTATACTTATTGATACAGCGGGGATCAGGAGAAAAGCAAAAGTGCATGAGGATCTTGAATTCTATTCTGTCATTCGTGCCATTAAAGCAATGGATGAAGCGGATGTATGCCTTATTTTGATCGATGCAGTGAAAGGCGTATCTGCCCAGGATATAAGCATATTCAGTCTTGCAGCAAAAAAGGGGAAAGGGGTTGTTGTGTTAGTAAACAAATGGGATTTGGCGGAAAAGGAAACCAATACATCAAGAGATTATGAAATAATGCTGAAACAAAAATTGGCGCCTTTTACGGATGTGCCGATCCTATTTATTTCTGCAAAAGAAAAGACAAGAATATTTAAAGCAATAGAGATCGGTTTGGAAGTGGCTGAAAACAGGAAGGCAAAGATCTCAACTTCACAGTTGAATGAAGTTGTCTTAAAAGCGATCGAATCGTACCATCCACCGGTTGTAAGAGGACACCCGGTAAAGATCAAATATGTTACCCAGCTACCTACTGCTGTTCCTTCATTTGCGTTCTTTTGCAATTTTCCAGATGATGTAAAACAACCGTATAAAAACTATCTCGAGAATAAGCTTCGGGAAAACTTTAATCTCAAGGGCGTTCCTATCCGGCTATTCTTTAGAAAAAAATAAGGCTGATCTATCTCAGTTAAGATTTACTGGTGTTAGTAAATCTACTTGTCTGTAATTTTTCATTCTTCTTTATTTCATTATCTGCAATCCAGAGTTTAATTTAACGGTCGCTTCTCCGCACTGTTATTCTATCCCACTATCCAGATCACATTTTCTTAGTCCTGTAAATCCTCATAAAAAATCACGCCTGTTGTATTCTTTTTGGAGAACGAAGAATTATTGCTGAAAAATATTTCAGTAAACACTTAAACTTTTTTTATGAGAATAATTATTGCGCTTTTTCTTCTTGCTTCATTTTCTTTACAAGCACAGGAAAAAACTAAGGATAAATTAAAATGGAAGATCGATAAGAATAAGATCATTACGGGCAGCCTGGTCTTTGTGGCTGGCGGAGCAAAAGGATTTAATGAAACACTGCAATTCAATTATAAGATATTTGAAAATACATTCCCTGGCGCTAATAAACAATGGTTTGATCCGAAAGTAAGTTGGAGAAATAAATATGAAGGTGGAAATCCTGATAACGGTGCGAAATATTTTATGTCTACATCAGTATTTGTAATGTTCACTGATCAGTATCATCTAAATAATTTTATACAAAAAACTGCGATAATGACTGCGTTAGTTATAAAAATAGGAGAGGGGAAAAAACCTTTCTGGCATTATGCATACGATCTTCTTTGGTATACGATGTGCTACCAGGCCGGATTTGCAGCAGCGTATTATCCTTTTACAAGTCGCAATTATAAATGATCAGAGTTTGAATTTTTTAAGAAGTTCCTTTGCTCTTTCGCGATAGCCTTTCATTTCGGCGATCTTCTTTTTTATAAAACTATTGTCATCCAGTTTGCCAATAACTGTTTCCATTTGTTTACGATTATCATAAACCATTTTACGAAATGGGTTATGATAATCTTTTGCTCTTGAATCAAAGATCCCTTTTACCATCCATTCGCGGGTGGCTACAGCTTGTCTTATCAATTCTTTAAAAATCTTTTTATCAAAGTCTATAGGTTTTAATTGAAGTATTTCAAGCAGTGAGGCAAAAGAATGCTGCAATTTTTGTTCGGGATAAATTTGGGAATTGACGGCATAAAAAGAATGCACTTCATTCCAGCTTTTTATTTTTCCTGAATAAATATCTTTTTTAAAAGTATTGAAGGATGGTTGTGGGAATAATTGGCCACCGATATTTAACCAGTTACTTCTTCTTGCTCTTAAAGGTAATGCCGAATAAAACTTTTCCCAATCAGTTATCTTGTTGTTCCAGGCAAAATGCAATAATTGATTAACGCCATAATAAATTACAAGCTGTTTAAAGATCAAATATGCCTGCTGTACTTTAGCAAGCTGCACTTTGCGGCCTGCATTTTCAAATTCATCTGCCAGGATCTCGAGTTCATCAACGATCGGATCTTTTGTTTCTAATAATTTTTCACCAAGAGTAATTATTTGCTCTTCGTTTAATTTTTTATTTTGCTTTCTTGCAAAAGCGTGGCCTGTAAGTTTTTTAAGTAATTGGATTGACTCAAAAATTTCATTGATACTGTCAGGCGCCAGGAAATCATATTCTATAGTCTGAGTCTTATTACCCCGTTGATCTCTGGCCTCATACTTTTCTTCGTTTCTCGCCAACGCATACATGTTATACATGAACCAGTATGCAGGCATCACAACCAGCTTATCATTAGCTACATCATTACTTACCAATGAGAATGGAATAGGAATGTTTATCTCAGCAGGATAATCTCCTTTTGCGATTATTGTAAATGAGGCAAATTTTGAATTATGTTTTAAGCTAACACATAACCCTGGCCAGAAACCACGGCCCGCAATTATTTCTCCATCAGCACCGCGACTATTATGATTAGAACCGATCGTAGCTCCCGCCGCCATATTGCTCTGTCCCAAAACTAAAGCTGCGCATAAAAATGAATTGTTATGATGTTGTTCATGGGCAGGAAAAATAAGCGAGTTCAATACTTCACAACACGAGATTGTTGAATTATAACCCAAATAAGAATTAATAAGCCTTGCCCCATACTTTAATTGTGAATGATCGGAAAGAATAAACCGAACAGCCTTTACTCCATAAAAAATACGACAACCAAAACCAATGATACCATTTACTAATTCAACTCCTTCACCAATTTGCGTTTTCCCTTCTGGCCCTGAGTTGATCGTAAGATTTTTTAATTTGTTGGCACCCTTTATATATGCCTCGCTACCTATCCATGTGTCTTTAATGATCCTGCAATTTTTAATTACAGTTCCATCGCCGATCTTCCCATAATAGCCTCTCTTTTTATCAAATTGTTTTTCGGTAAACTGCTTAAGCTTTTTCATCAAAGTTTCATCATCACGATAGCGACTCCATAGCCATGCATCACCCGGAAGCATGCCATTAAAAGGTAAAATACCACGACCAGCATTTTCATTGCATATCTCCAGCCAGATGCGAACGTTTTCTTTTTCACCGTCTCTTATAATTCCATTTCCAAATTTCGAATGATCGGAAGCGGATAGTTCATTCACATTAACAACGATAACTTCGTTACCTGCAATGTAGTGGCTCATGTAGTTAACATTATTGATAACCACATTATCACCAAAGTCACAACTGATGATCGTACTATTGTAAAGACCAACCTGCAATCGTATATCATGGTATTCAAGAAAAACATTTTCAAGTTTGCCGATCCTGTTCAAGCCAAAAAAATTACAGTTCTTGACAAGATTTGAATTAAACGGATCAGCAACTAATAATTTACTCCAATCGTCAGCCGTATTATTGTTTTGCTGTAACGATTTGATCTCAGCTTTTGTTAGTTGGCGATAAGCAATCCCACTTCTGTTCTGGATATTGCGGAGATAATATTCATCTTTTCCTTTTGGAATAAATTCTTTTGCAACAAAATTGTACCCGAGAGAGCTGATTGGTTTTTTCTTTATGTCGGACATGTTTGATTTCTGATTTTATTCAACAGTCACTGATTTTGCTAAATTTCTCGGTTTATCTACATCCAGACCTTTCATTACTCCAATATAATAAGCAAGTAGCTGCAAAGGAATGACGCTTAACATTGGGGCAACGATCTCATCAGCAGCAGGCACAGACATTATGGATTCCGAGAGAGAAGCAGAATAATCATCTCCAGCTGTGATCACAGAGATCACTCTTCCTTTTCTTGCTTTTATCTCCTGCATATTGCTCACTACTTTTTCATGGTAAGCGTCTTTCGTAGCAACAAATACTACTGGTAACTGATCATCTACTAATGCGATTGGACCGTGTTTCATTTCTGCAGCGGGATAACCCTCTGCATGTATATAAGAGATCTCTTTCAATTTTAATGCTCCTTCAAGCGCCACAGGAAAATTATAACCACGACCGAGATAAAGGAAATCTCTTGCATCCTTATATTTTTCCGCAAGCTTCTTAACTTTTTCTGCTGTAGTTAATACTTCTGCGATCTTATCCGGAATATCATGAAGCTCCTGCAATAAATGCATATATCTTTCTTCATCGATGCTTCCTTTTTGTTTAGCAATTTTCAATGCTACCATTGTTAATACTGCAAGCTGTGCAGTAAAGGCTTTTGTACTTGCTACACCAATTTCAGGTCCCGCATGTGTATAGGCACCAGCATGTGATGTTCTTGCAATGGATGAACCAACAACATTTACTACACCAAAAATAAATGCACCCTGTTGTTTTGCTTTTTCAATGGCAACAAGCGTATCAGCTGTTTCGCCACTTTGTGAAATGGCAAGTATAACGTCACCGGGATGAATAACAGGATTGCGATAACGGAATTCTGAGGCATATTCAACCTCAACCGGTGTTCTGCAGAGTTCTTCAAAAATATATTCTGCTACAAGTCCTGCATGCCAACTGGTGCCGCAAGCGATAATAATAATGCGGTTTGCATTGACAAGTTTGTCAATATTGTTTTCCACGCCAGCCATTGTGATCGTTCCTTTTTCTGCATCCAATCTTCCTCGAAGGCAATCAAAAACTGTATCTGCCTGTTCATTTATTTCTTTCAGCATGAAATGGTCATAGCCACCTTTTTCAATTGCTGCCAGTTCTATATCCAACTTTTGTACAAATGGCGTTAGTTTTTCATTGCCGAGATTTTTTAAAATGAGTTCGCCTGGTTTTACTATTGCCAGTTCATAGTCGTTTACATAAACAACTTCTTTTGTGTATTCAAGCATTGGAGATGCATCTGAACCAAGAAAATGTTCTCCTTTGCCAATGCCGATCACTAATGGGCTTCCTTTTCTTGCTGCAATGATCGTTTCCGGATCATCTTCATCAATTAATAAGATAACATAAGCACCTGTTACCCGTTTTAATGCTACACGTATCGCTTCTTCAAGATCGCATTTGTTATTCTTTCTTATTTCTTCGATAAAATTCAATAGCACTTCTGTATCAGTATCACTTTTAAACTTGTATCCTTTATTAATAAGTTCCTGTTTTAGTTGGGCATAATTTTCAATGATACCATTATGGATCATTGCCAGTTTGCCACTTGCTGAAGTATGGGGATGTGCATTCCGGTCACTTGGTTCACCATGTGTAGCCCAACGTGTATGGCCAATGCCAATATGTGCATGAAGATTTTCGCCAACCAATGAATCTGCTAACTCCGCTACTCTTCCTTTTTTCTTGTACACTTTCAGTCCGCTATTCAATAAAGCAACTCCTGTGCTGTCGTAGCCGCGGTATTCAAGTCGTTGAAGTCCTTTTATAATGATGGGATATGCCTCTCTTGGGCCGGTGTAACCAACTATTCCACACATAAGATTTGATTAGATTTTATCATTTATTGGATATGTGCAAACGATTGAGCGGTTGCAAAACGAAATTGCACAAAAATGGCCAGATGGCAAAAAGCGATGGTGACCTTAACTCTCTATGATCTGATCTATAAAAGAACTCCTTTAAGCAGAAGAAATGCAGTACCAAAATAGATCAATAAACCCGTTACATCGACCAACGTTGCAACGAAAGGAGTAGAAGATGCTGCGGGGTCAGCCCCCAATTTTTTTAATAAAAGCGGAAGCATTGAACCCATTATTGTTCCCCATATAACTACGCCAACGACTGCAAAGCCGATCGCAAAACCAATACGAATAAAATGTTCTCCAAATAACCCGAATACATGGTAACCGCCAAAGACAATAAAAAA
>Ga0193738_1000081_pt1 | contig 59881 bp, 113 predicted proteins | sample L2a1metaG_FD_144927 | JGI IMG/M metagenome (GOLD analysis project Ga0193738, IMG submission 144927) | Soil microbial communities from a riparian zone of the East river system, Colorado, United States - L2a1 | ecosystem: Environmental > Terrestrial > Soil > Riparian zone | place: USA: East... | reverse complement strand
TAATCCTCTCTCTGTCGCTGTAGTCTAAGTATGACAGCGATGCCCGCTCACCGTGTAAAGAATATGTAAAGGATTGTATGTCTCAAACGCAACGAAGCGGATGGATATCACTCAGTAACTGCGAAGCGAAAAATAGTTTTTGGAATATTGTTAGATGTGATTTAAGGGTGACGACTGAGTAACGTTGCTACAATTCCCGCACCAACCCGGAAGGGGGTTACTATGGCTACCGACGATTTGAATTTTGACGAGTTGAACGCGCAAGCGGAGAATGGCGAACTTACGGATGAAAGCTTGCAGGAGAAGTTGAACCAGTATTCTCTGGCGTTGCAGCAAGAGTATGAAACCAAGACCGAAGTAGCTCCCGAGAATATCGAGGAATACACGCGGGACTTCTTCAAAAAGAACATTCACATGGCTGCTGCACAAATCGTGTGGCTTGCAGGAAATGCCAGCAAAGAGTCAACTAAACTGAATGCCGCAAAGTACGTGGTTGAGGCAGCTTTGGCAGAAGGCCGAGCAGATGGTGATCCCATTAAGGAACTGCTAAGGAGTCTCCAAAATAGCCCAAGCAAAACCACAGGCTGAACCAGGTATCGATCAAAAGACGCTCAACGAGAAGTTGGGGTTTAAGCCCCATTCCGAGGCTCAGTCAGAATACACGTATAGTAACACTCGTTTCAACGTTCCCTGTTGTGGACGACGTTGGGGTAAAACTCAGCCCACAGGTCATAGAACCACCTACAAGATGTTCATCCCAGAATCCTACAATTGGATTGTGGGTCCTACATACAAACTCGGTGAAAAAGAGTTTAGGGTGGTTTGGAATGACTTTGAGAAGTTGGGCCTCTTGCGTCACTGTAAGAAGTCTTTTAACGTTAAACAGGGTCAGATGGAAATCCGCACTCCCTGGAAGTCCGTCCTTGAGGTGGTATCCGCAGAAAAGCAATCATCTCTGCTAGGGGAGGGTCTATCACATGCTGTTATGTCAGAGGCCGCTCAACACTCTAGAAGTACGTGGGAGCAGTACATCGAGCCAGCTCTTTCTGACTTGTTGGGTAGTGCCGATTTTCCATCCACTCCCAAGGGTTTCAATTGGTACCATGCACTACACGTATTAGGGCAGGGACACCACAAAGATTACAGAAGTTGGTCACAGCCTACTTGGACTAATACGCTACGTTATCCTGGTGGTTTCGAGAATGAAGAAATCCAGCGTATTCGCGCTCTGGTAAGCAAAGTTTGGTTCGACCAGGAATACGGTGCATCATTCACAGCTATAAGCGGCGCTATATACGAGGAGTGGAATGATGCCATTCATGTTCAGCCCTGCGCCTACAATCCGAATTTGCCTAACTATTTGGCTTTTGACTATGGTTTCATTAATCCATTCGTCGCCCTCGACATACAGGTAGCCCCCAATGATACCGTTTACGTGTGGAGAGAATACTACGGGAAGTATCAGTCCACAATGCAACACGGTATCGAATTGCGCGACAGGGATAACCCACGGGGATACAATGTGACAGCTATGTGGGGTGACCCACGTGGCGCAGATGAGGCAGCTACTCTTGCCGTGATCCTGGGTTACGTTGGTTTCATGGACGTGCCCTGGAAACTAGGCAAAGAGGAAATCAAGCGCCTTTTGAAGCAAAAGCGTTTGGTCGTTGATCCATCATGTACCAACCTAACTCGGGAAATGCCTCAGTTGCATGTTAAGCCACTAGGCCGCAACACTCAACAAGACTTGCAAGAACAAGGTGGCGACGGTAATATTCAGCATAAAGTGGACGACCACTGTTGTGATGCACTACGTTACTTCGTTGGTCCTCACTTCGTTATGGGTGCTGGTACCCACCTTGCTGATATCTACGGAGAGAACTACGCTGGCAGTGAGAGTGCAGATATGCTCACTAGCTTGATAGGTTCTAGACCCAACATTCTGGATCAGGAGTTGTCACTCAATCGTGGCTTCTAGACTTAAAACCCTCAATCCACGTAAGATTGTTCAGGGTACCAGCTATACGGCCAAAGGTTTGACTGATATTCCTAAGCCGCAAGTTGACAATGAAGTTGGTAGCTCACAGCCTACGGTAATTCGTGAGGTTGTACCCGAACTAATCTCACCATTCATCGCACAACAGACTTACGGGAAGATGATGAAGGATGCATCAGTTGATGTATCAATGCGAGCAGCCAAGACTCCCATCCTTGGCGCTGAGTTTTTCGTTGACCCATTTAGTGAAGATCCACTAGACGTGGAGGTTGCTGAATTCATTTCAGCTAACTTGATGGAGGGTATGTCCGCACCATTCCTCAACTCACTCGAAGATATCCTGCATCTGTATGAAAAGGGTTACACCGTAGTTGAAAAAGTTTACGAGACGCGAGAGTGGGCACCTCGGCGCACAAAGAGCGCAGCAAACACCAAACAGTTCGTCATGCTCAAAAAGTTGGCTCCACGTCCTACGGGTACGATCAAAGAGATTGTGTACGATGATAATGGTGGGCCTGAGAAAATCGTGCATAATGCGATTCGCACAGGTGGTAAAGTTGAAGAGATTGACCTCGAGATTGCAAGATGCATCATCTTTACCTTCAATCGCGAGGGTGGTGATCTAACTGGCAAGTCTCTCCTGCGGACCGCATATCCACATTGGTACTACAAAACTCACTTTTACAAGATCGACAGCATTCAGAAAGAACGACATTCTATCGGCGTACCAAAAGGTAAGCTACTCCCTGGGTGGACTCAACAAGACCGCACAATTCTCCATACGCTCTTGCGTAACCTTAGAACGAACGAAGAATCGTTCATCATTGAAACACCAGCGGTTGAGGTTGGCTTCGCTGAACTCAGCAATTCAGGACAACTTCCTGATGCTCTAGCGTCAGCCTCACACCATAATTCGATGATCTTGATGAACGTTCTAGTACAGTTCATCGGCCTGGGTATTGAAAGCGGTGGTGGTAGAGCTACAGCAGGTACGCAATCCGATCTGTTTATGAAGTCTCTACGGTTTGTGGCCAACTACATCGCAGATCAAATCAACATGTACGTCATTCCTGAGTTGGTGGTTTGGAACTATCCTACCAGGAACTTTCCCAAGCTACAAGTACGTAACATTGGTGAGACTAGAGATTTGCAAATGCTGGCCGCTGCGATTGCCAATCTGTTCGCACAGGACGCAATCACTCAGGATGAACCCACGGAAGCGTGGCTTCGTCAGATATTTGATATGCCGAAGCGTGATACTACTAAACCACAAGGCAAACCTCAACCCGATAATGTAGTAAGCACCTCAAATGGAAAGGGTAACGTTAAGTTGGAGAAGGGAACAGGCTATGTCGGTAAGCCAGACGGGGCGGCAACCTGATCTCAAAGCTGGAGTCTACTTTGTTACAGGTAAGACTCTGTATTACATCGTAGAAATCACGAATGATTTCATTATAATAGAAACTTGCTCTGACAATGACATTAGATGTTGGATGATAGATGATTTCCTCAAGGCAAAGAAACGTATCATCAAGATAAGTGCAACTTAGGGAGGAGGTGTATCTAAAAGTTGCTTGAATCAGCGATCAGTGAGGCCCCTGTGCGGGGGTTGGACGAAGAAGGCCCGATTTGGTTGGAAGCTTTGCCTGCTCGGACCTATAAAACACCTGTTTATGGTGAAGTTCCTATCACTATCGAGAAACTAGATCGAATGATTAGGAATTTCAACGAAAATGTTCGTGGTCAGGAAATTGCCATTGATTACGAGCATGGGTTCGATAGTGCTAAGGGTAAGAAAGCTGCTGGTTGGTACAAGGAGTTTGCCATTAGGCCAAGCTCTGATGATCCTGAAACACCGGCCTTGTTTACTCGCGTTGAATTTACTGAGGAAGCTAAGAAGGAAGTAAAAGACAAACAGTGGAAATACTTCTCCCTAGACTGGTTGGATGAGTGGGAAGACAACAATGGTGCCAAGCATCAAGACGTTGTTGTTGGTGGTGGTCTTACTAACCGTCCTATCGCTAAAAAGACCATGCCTATCAATTTCAGCGAGTCCATGTGGGATGAACTAGACGAGGAAGATAAGAAGCGTTTCTCAGTAATGGCAGGACTCCGTGTAATTGGAGAGCAGAAAGAATGGGAACATTCTGAACCAGGAACAGGTAGTCCTCCACAGCCAAGAACAGACGAAGATGGTTCGGATGATCCATCACTCGAAGGAGGTTGGCGAAGATCAACACCACCAGATCAAGATGTTCCAGGCAGTTACAGTCAAAGCAGGGAAGGAGGTATTAAAGTGGGTATGGAATTTGCGTTTGCTGAGAAGCCAACTCGTGAGCTTTTCAAGGTTCTTGACATTGATAAGGACGTTGAGGACGTTAAGCCCGATGAAGTTGTAGAGAAGGTCAGGCTTATGTTCGGTGAGCTTGAGACACTTCGCAAGAGCCAGGATAGGACTGAGCAGGAGAAGAAGTTTGCTGAGCAGTATCCTGAGTATTGGGCTGAGCATAACAAGTTGATGGCTCGTGATCGTGATAACTCTGCTATTAGCTTTAGTGAAAGTGTTAAGACACTTCGCAAGGCAGAGGGTAATGGACTCAAGACCCTGAATCAGGGTCTTAGCCCACAGGCGCTTGAGAAGGTGCAGGACGTTCATAAGAAGTTCTCTGAGGGTACTGTTACCGTGGAGGATTTTGAGGATTGTCTCAAGTCCATTATGAACGGTGGTATCTATCAGTTCGGTGAAATCGGTTCCAGTGGTAACGAGGATGACATTCCTGAGGTTGACGCTTCTACCGCTACTGGTGTAGCAGGTGCTAAGAAGTTGTTTGCTGAGGTTATGGACAGGACAGCCAAGGAAAATCCTGAGTGGGATACCAGGAAGGTCCTTGAGGAAACAGCTAAGAAGCACCCTGACTTGTTTGAGGCTTCCAGGGTTGCTCTACCGGCGTAGAGAGGAGGTATCAATTAAATGCCGAGTGCTACTGGTAACTTTGTCGTAGATAAGGGTTACAGAGCTGCTGCTGCAATTACTAAGTTCCGAGCAGTTAAGTTCTCAGCGCCCGAAACTGTTACTCCTGTCACCGCAATTACAGATCAGATCGCTGGTTTTGCTCAGTGGCCTGTTTCTGCTGGTGAGATTCTTAAGGGTAAGGGAGTTACTTGTCGTCAGATGGGTATTACAGAGGCAGAAGCATCCGCTGCCATTGCTATTGGTGCTCTTTGCGAGCTAATTGCTGATGGTCGTGTTCGTACAGCTACTGCTTCATCCGGTGCTCGTGTTGTTGGTAGGTGCGTAGGTGCTCCTGCTGTTAATGCCGGTGATCGTATCGCTCTTGAGATTGATATGGCCGGTACTCCTGTTGGTGCCACGTTCTAATATTGAGGAGGTGAAATAACTTAAATGTACGATCCTGGTACTCTATACAGTGATCCTATTCTAACCAACTTCTCAGTTGGTTATCAGGATCAGGCTCTTTATGCTGATAGAATCATGCCAGAAACTCCTGTCAATACACAGTCTGGTAGGTACAGAGTGTTTGATAGAAGTAATTGGCTGATCTTTGAATCAGCACGTGAGCCAGGTGCAGTTGCTAACGAGATTCTTGGAGGCAAGTGGTCGGAAGATACATTCCAGACTAGGGAGCGTTCTCTACAGGCTCCCATCTTGGACGAGGAAAGGCAGCAGCTTACTTCACAGGGTGGTCTTGCAAATGCGGTATTTGGTGGTGCTTTGCAGATCAATCCAGAAGTTGATGCTACCGAGCTAGTTACAAGGTCGTTGCTTCTTGATCGTGAACTAGCAGTTAGCACGTTGATCCGTAACGCTGCTAACTATGCTGCTGGTAACAAAGTGACTCTAGCAGGTGCACAGCAGTGGGATGATTACACGAACGGTGTAAGCTCAACAAGCAACCCTGTCGCTAACATTCAAACTGCTATGCGGGCTGTCTATGCAGCTACGGGTCGCTATCCAAACACGATGGTTATTCCTGCTCTCGGAATCCAGTATATCGAGAATCATCCGCGTGTCGTTGATCGTTTCAAGAACTTTGCTCTTACGATTGATGGTGCATTCAAGATTCTCACTGGATTCGAAGGCACGATCCTTCCTGTTGATAGCGTCTACAACTCGGCCAACAACATTGATTCAACTGTTGTTATCTCATCGTTTTGGGGTAAGGACGTTTGGATCGGTATCGTTGATCCTGTTCCTGGTCAGAAAACGTTTACCTTTGGTAAGACGTTTGCTCAGATCTATCCTGATGGTACAGTTCGACCTACGGATAGGTGGCGTGAGGAAGCTCGTAAGGCAGACCTAGTACGTGTGTCCTATAAGTGGGACACCAAGCTTGTTGCTGCTGGCGCTGGCTACCTCATCACAACTGCGTTTGGTGCAGGTGCCTTCTAAACCTAAGGAGGGAGGTTAATCTAAAATGGCGGATAAGATGTATGCCTGGAGTACAATCCGGGTTGGTGTTGATGAATACAACAAGGCTAGTAAGACAATTCAGCCTGGTGAGGAAGTTACTGCTGAGAAGCTCAAGGTTGAGAAGGATGAGTTCGATTCCATGATCGAGGCAGGTGCAGTTAGGGATCTTGAGTATCCTCCTGTTGAGCCTGGACAGTCTCCTGCTGAGTATTTTAGAGCAGCAGCGTCTGAAAGAGCTGAAATGACTCCTAAGGAAATGAAGGCTCTTATGGCTTTCAAGGAAAGTCAAGGACGTCTAGCTGAGCCTGCACTTGTTGCAAGTGCAGCAGCAGTTGAAGCGGAGACAGAAGATAAGTAGTGGAAATTCTAGCCTCAATTGACGATATCAACGCGGAACTACCGTCGCAGGATGAAGCGCCCCTACCTGTAATTGAAGCGAACGAAGAGAATACCAATCTGATTCAGGTTAGTATTGCTCGCGTGGTTAGGGGTTATTTGTCCTCGGCGGTAGATTCCGTTACGTTGATGAGTTGGGATACACCCGATGATACACCTGAGATAATCAGGGTAATCGCAGCTAAGTTCATAGCAGCACAGTTGTACTTTAACTATGCTGCTAGAACTTCCCTTACAATCGACGTTAGAAACTTCGCTCAGTTGAGGTATGATGAAGCAATGGCTATACTGAATGGTATCCTAGAGGGTACAATTCTACTCGGTCCAGAAGTGGAAGTCGAAACAGCATCACTCGAGTTGACCGATGGGTTCCCTGTCGATGACACTGACAGGGCATTCACAATGGGTATGGAACTATGACGTTACCTGAAACCGTTTTCAATAAAATTCTAGTTGCATCTGATCTGGAAGATGCTGTGGAAGATTTACTGATTAAATGGTTTCCCACTTACTTACGTGAAATCGAACGACAACGTGGATGGGAAGGTGAACCACTACCTGCTCCCGCAAGCTACGCTCATAGAACGACTTTTGATATCGAACCAGGCGAAGCAATGCCTAAGGCAGTTGTCATTAGTCCCGGCTTGTTTGAAGTTCCAACTCATCCACAGGGTCAAGACGGTGCTTACAATGCTGCATGGCAAATGGCAGTTGGAATTGCTACAGCAGCAAAGACAGAAGAAGAAGCCGATGAGATGGTCAAGATATACGGTGCTGCTGTTCGTGCAATCATGGTTCAACACCAAAGTCTGGAAAGCGATGCAGTAGGTGTTTTTTGGTTAGACGAGTCCTACGATGATCTACAAATTCCAGACAGAATCCAATTGTACAAAGGTGCAGCAGTTCTATTCGCTATCTATGTCGAAGACGTTGTTAGCAGATGGGCTGGACCGATTGTACCTGATGAGCTAGCACAGATAGATAGTCTGGCTGAAACGGTAGACACTGATATCGAGAAAATACCAATAACTGATGATATTTGATATTGAGATATTCGGCGATCAGGTTTTCATAGAAAAGCTCGACGTAATGAGTAGTCGAGTCAATCTAACCAAACCAGCCATGCGAGTTGTCGCTGGTTATCTCATGACTCAAACAGAAAAGCGATTCGTGGAGCAAGGTCCTGGTTGGGCACCATTGACAGCTAAGTGGGCTACACGTAAGAGCGCAGCAGGACACGATCCACGTATTCTTAGAATGAAAAGAACGGGCTCCACTTTGATGAGGTCTGTTACACGTCCAGGTGCAGCAGGACAAATTCTCAAAATCAATCAAAGCTCGTTGGTATTTGGCTCAGCACTAGAATACGCTGAAACGATGCAAAAGGGCTATGCACCGGGAAACATTCCTGCTAGACCATTCCTGGTTGTCACTCCTCAGAATAGAATCGCTATAAGAAATATCATCAAAGAGTACATCATGGCTCCATTTGAAAGAACAAGTATTCCCGCGTTTGGCGGAGGTACTTTGATGAGAGGCCCAAGAGGACGATTCACAGGAGTTACCCGAGAGGGAGGTGAATTTTAAGTGGCGGCGACTAAAGCCGACTACAAGTACATTGGTCTCAATGCTCATACTCTTGAAAATGGGCGTCCTGTTGAGCCAGGAGAGACTGTTAAGCTATCACCCGATGAAGTGAAGGAAAATCAGTCAATGATCGACGAAGGGGTTTTGATGAGCCTCAAGAGTGAAGGAAAGGAGGGTTAGAATATGCCGGCACCGGGTACGCAGATCAGACTCAAGGATTCTCCTATTCCTGCAAGTGTTCCAACAGATACCACTACGGCGTTTGTTACTGGTATCTCGGAAAAGGGACCTATTACTCATGCAATCAAGATTAGGAGCGTCTCTGAGTTTGAGCGTCACTACGGACTAAGGGTATCTTACGGTATCCTATGGGATTGGGTTGATACCTTCTTCCGTGAAGGTGGGTCGAGTGTCTACGTATCAAGAGTTGTTGGGCCTACTCCAACATCAGGCTTCAAGAACTTGAATGACAACGTAGCCGCTATCTCACTAATTGTTACAGCTATCGGTCCAGGTGCATATTCCAACACACAGTTGTTTGCTGGAGTTGTGGCTGGTACGGGAGCTGGTACGTATCAGATTGTTATCACTGATGGCACTAATGTTCTTGAACAGTCTGGCGATCTTACCACACAGGCTGACGCAAGAGACTGGTCGCTAAACAGCGATTATGTTCGTATCACAATCGGAGCAAGCCTGCTACAGCCGATTGTTGTCGCTCCTGCCGCGCTTTCAGCAGGTACAGATGATCGTACTAATATCACAGAAACACAGTGGACCAACGCACTTGTCCTGTTTGGGATCGGACTAGGGCCGGGTCAGATAGCTGCCGCAGGCAGAACTACTGATATCGCACACACCGCGCTACTGAGTCATGCACAAGCTAATAGACGTGTTGCTCTACTTGATCTAACTGACACGGCTGTGGTTGCTACTCTGAAAACGTCGGTGGTCAACGCAAGAGTTGGCAATCAGCGTTATGGAGCGGCATTCGCACCCTGGGTACAAGTGCAGGGTATTGTGCCTGGAACTATTAGAACCATTCCTCCATCGGCTTTGATTGCTGGCATGATTGCTGGTAATGAGCTAGAGAATGGTCCTAATGCACCAAGCGCAGGCAATCAGGGTATCTCGCACACGGCAGTTGGATTGTCTCAGGTGGCATTCACTGATGCTCAGCGTCAGGATTTGAATGACAACGGCATCAACGTAATCATGAAACGAGCGAATACCAATATCGAGGTATTCGGTTGGCGTTCACTCGTTAACGCAGTTACAGATCCTAACTGGATCAACTTCGGTAATAGCCGACTGTTCATGGCTATTGCATCTGATGCAGATCAAATTGCTGAAACATTCGTTTTCAGAGTTATCGATGGTAAGGGACACACCATTGGTGAATTCAATGGTGCGCTCACAAGCATGTTGCTAGGTTATTACCAGCAGGGTGGTCTTTACGGCCCGACCCCCGACGATGCATTTAATGTAGATACGGGTGCTCAGGTCAATACTCTGCAAACTCTGGCACTTAACGAGCTACATGCTGTGTTGAATGTTAAAATGTCTCCGTTCGCCGAGTTCATTGTCATCGACATTGTTAAGACTCCGCTTGCTTTGGAGGTGATCTAATTGCCCGGCGGGCCAACACGTGAAGATACATTTCGTGTAAACGTCAAAGTCGAGCATCCATTCACGCATCAGATGGAAGACTTCGGTGTGTGGGATAAGCTGGATGGTGGTGCTATCGATTCTGAGGACACGAAGTATTACCCAGGAGGAATGGAAGATCCCGTTTCTCTCGGCGGTCGTAAGACTACGGATAACGTCACGCTAGGACGCTTGTACAGACTGGAACGCGATCACGCCCATTTGAATGCTCTGATTGTTGGCGCTAGTAAGTCAAAGGTCATGATTATCAAGCATTCGCTAGACATTGATGGTAACGTGTTCGGTAGTCCTCTCGTCTACAACGGCAAGCTCAAGCGTGTCACGCCACCTACTCACGATGCTAACGCATCAGGAGCAGCACAGGTGGAAATCGAAGTTACAATCGATGGTTTCCCAACTATCGCTTAGGAGAGAGGTAAAACATGAGTGAGGAAAACGAAGCAGAGGTTCCAGTTACGCAGATTACCGCAGTACAAGATGAACGGAACGAAAGTCTGCTCGATAATCTCCAACGAAAGCGAGCAGACCTAGCTACTAAGGAAACGTATATTCACATTCCTGGGTATGACAAAGATCCTCCAATCCTCCTTGCCAAGTACCGCTTGGTTGAAGGTAAAGAGTTGGATATGCTTGGAGACAAGGTTACTAGGGAAACGAAGAACAAGTGGGATCGTCAGGTTCTCGCGGCGGTTGACACCTTCATCACTTGTTGTGAAGGTATGTACGTTGACCACGGTGACGGAGAGCCTAAGCCTATGACTCTGGAAGGTGAGCATATTTGGGGCTATAACGAGCAACTGGCTACAGCCTTGAATTTCGAAGCTAAGACAGCTAGGGAAGTTGTATTCGGTGTTTTCGTAAATAATGAAATCGCCATCATGCAGCACAACATGATGCTCAGTAGGTGGATGAGCAATACCTCGCGTCAGGTGGATGACGATTTTTTAGGACTAGCCTAGGAGACATAGAGTTTGAAGTAGCCGGTGAAATCGCGTTGTTTGGCGGTCTTCAAGCTGCTATGAGATTCCTGCGAACGAAAGATGGTATGGAGAGAGTGTTGATGCAGGGCATAGCAAGACAGGCACTAAAACTAAAGAGGGAACTCTCGACTGAACATGCCGAAATTCAGGCTGCAAAGATATCCAAGGTGTTCGGTGGGAAATAACAAATGAGTGAAGTAATCGTTAACCTTCTTCTAGCTGGTAAGCGTCAATTCCTTACGGGTCTAGCACAAGCTAGGGCTGGTATGCATGGCCTAGCTACGACTACTACTGCGACCGGAAAGGTAATGACGCTTACCACTAGACGTACCTGGTTAATGAATCAGGCGTTGTTCACCCTGCGTCGATTAACTTACGGATTAACTCTGGGATTCATTGCGTTTGGTGCTGTAATCCTCAAATGGGGATTCGACTTCAATCGTCAGATGAATGAAGCCAGAGTAGGCTTCAAGGGTTTCATCGTTGGAGCGCAGGCTATCGAGAATGAGTTGAATCAGATCTATAGACTGGCAGCTATCACGCCATTCAGCTTCCCTGACATTCTGATGGCGACTCGTAGATTGGTACCTTACAACAGCAATCTACAGCAAGTTAATGCCACCGTTGAAGCTCTCACGAACACTCTGTCCGCTCAGGGTGTTGCATCAAACCAGTATCTCACTAGAGCTACGCTACAAATGGCTCATATCTTTGCTCTTGGTCGAGTCACAGGTCAGCAAGTCAATGCTCTAGCAAGAGACAACATTCCACTAGTAGCGATGCTAGCTCATATGTATGGCGTTACTTCGGCGAGGGTCATGGAATTGATCCATGAAGGTTTGGTGCCTGCTGGTGATGCTACGCGAGCTTTGATCGAGTATCAAAAGACAGCCGGCTATGAGGGTAAGAACTTCGCTCTAGCTACTCAGACGCTTACAGGTGCTTGGACAACGTTCCAAGATATCTTGCGTTTTGCTGCTGGTCGTAGTCAGCAAGGTCTTTTCTCAGGTCTGACCAAAGCACTTCAAGACGTTGACAAAGCCCTGTTGCCAATGATTCAAGGCAATAGGCCGATTACCATCTACATGGTGGTTGAAGCTCTTGACAAAGCTTTGAGTCCTAAGACTCACGTAATCATCAATCTGTTCAACGTATTCCTTGGAATCATGCAAGGGTTCGTTGTTACGTTTGCGATCTTCTTCAAGATTCTGAATGCAATTCTCAAACCACTGGGTATCTTTGGTGAGAAGGGTGACTCAGCGAAAGTGGTTATGAGGATACTCGGTATCACCATAGGTGTGGTTCTGGCCCTCATGATTATCTGGAAGCTTGTACTCTATGGTACGGCTCTCGCTCTGGGTGTTGTTACTGTTGCTACCTGGGCTTGGGATGCTGCGTTGACTGTCGCTGTCGTCGCTCTGTATCTCATCGAAGCTCCACTAATCTTGCTTATTGCTTTGACCATCGGTCTAGCTATAGCACTAATTGTTCTCTACTTAAAGTGGCAAGCATTCCACGACATTGTAAATAGAGTAGCTAGCTTCCTTTACAATCACTGGTACATGCTGGCCATGATTCCAATCTTCGGTCCTCTAATCATGGGAATTGTCGTAGTGATTAGATATTGGAAACAACTAACTCATTGGATTGAGAGAGCGTGGCATCTGTTGCAAAAGGTTCGTAGTTGGACTAAACCTGGTAACGATAAAGCATGGTGGAATCGGAGCGCCCTGAGTCTAGTAGGCTTGCAGCATGGTGGTACAGTTACGAATCCTGGCGCCTTTTTGGTTGGTGAAGGTGGAAGACCAGAAGTAGTGCATTTGCCTCGCGGCTCTGCTGTTACTCCTGTGGGGGCTGGTAATGCAGGCGGCGGTTCATTCTCTTTGGTTATCGAACCTGCTCCCGTTATCATCGATGGTCGTGAGATTGGAAAGGTTGTGTTCAAACATAGGCTGGATCGACAGGCTAGGCGATAATGGCTGAGGGTAGAATCACATTTAAATCAAAAGATCCGAATATGTCGTTTACCTGCTGGTTGGGTAATGATGGTGTGAAACCCACAGGTGGTTATGGTGGTTGGGATATCGTTCCACGTCCCAGAAGACTTAGCCTAGTACAGTGGAATGGTCGTGATCCTCTGCAAATGGACATTGACATTGTAATCGATGGATATGCTAAAAGTCATCAAGGAGACTCTGTTGAGAAGGAAGTTGAGATCCTTGAGAAAATGGCGTTTAGTGAGGATTTCGATGATCCACCTGTCGTAAAGATTTCGGGTGCTGCGGTTCCTCATACAGGTCTAGACTATCGAATCACGAACATTCAATTCAAAGAGATGATTCGTCGTCAGACTGATGGAGACAGAGTTAGACAGGAAGCACTAGTCAGTGTGATCCGTGATGTTAGAGCTGACAAGATTCAATTGACGGCATCAAAGCGTCTGAGACTAAAGAAGAACAGAAAGAAGAAAAAGGCCAAGAAGTAATGCCCAAGAGACTCAAAGACGTTAGGCAGAAACTTCAGCTTTCAAGGCTGGAAAATCAGACTGAGCTTTTGTCTGATGATCTTGACTTGGATGCACTCTCTTTCATCACGAGGAATCTGCCGAACTTCCGGTTTGAGGAAGCTGTCATTAGTGCCAACATTCACAGGACAATCGAGGGAGCATCAACGGTCGAGATAGTTGTCAATGATCGTTATGGTCTTATCAGAAATTCGGGACGCCTTGCGGCTAAGGTGGATATCAAGATCGACGGTCTTTGGTTCCGTCTTGTGCATGTTGGCAAGTCAGGCCATAATATCACTCTTACGTTTGAATCGCGTGAAGTCGCTATTCTACGCACGTACAAGAATTTTCGGGCATCTAAGTGGGGACAGTTGACTCGTTCTCGTTTCGCACAGATTCTTGTCAATGAAGTGAAAGAGTTTCAAATCCCATTTGTCTGTCCTGAATTGCACAGGACCAGGTTTGACAGGGATCAAGCTGAGAAGCACAAGAATCGTAAGCCTGGATTCGGTGACTGGAAAAGCGCGATTGCAAGAGCGCAGCAAGCTGGCAAACCTGTCACGATTAAAAACATTGCACCTACATCTGAACAGCTGCGCAATATAGAACAGGTTTTGGATGAAGGTACTCGTAGAGTGGTTAAACGGGAAATTCTAGTTTGTGCGGTTATGACGGTCATTCAAGAAGCTACGGCTTACAATCATCCGTGGGGTGACGTATATGGGCCGGACGCTCCGAAGTTTTTGAGGATACGAGGTAGTGTAGGACTATTTCAGCAACAGCCTAGTTGGGGCACGTTTGACCAGCGTATGAATCCCACCTATGCTTCTGGCAAGTTCTACGACAAAGCTGTGACTTGGCGCTTGGATCACCCGAAGGCAACTTACTCCGAGATTTGTCAGGCAGTTCAGGTTAGTGCGTATCCACAGGCTTACGCAGCTTGGCGTGTTGAAGCTGAACGTCTAGTAACCGCCTATGGTATCGCCGGTGGTGACAATTCCAATGACGGAGACACAGCAGACGCGAACCAGCAACGTAGACTAGAAATTGCGGCTGGCACAGACAAGATGCAATTCATGAGAGGCAAGCCTAAATCAAAGATCAATCCAAAGGGTGAAAGAGAAGATAGCTGGTCTTGCCTGCAACGTCTAGCCGACGAGGTTAACTGGCGTTGTTTCGAGGTTAGTGGTGTTATCTACTTTATCAGCGAACCGTGGTTGTTCAGGTCTGCTCCTAGAGTACATCTAAGTGAAGAGTCCGAAGGTGTGGACTGGATTGACTTCGATTACGACACAGGCAAGAAGAATGCTCAAATTGATATTACGGCTAGAGTCGAACGTTGGGCTGCTCCACCAGGTTCTACTGTTGCAGTAGTGGATAGTGGTGTTATCAATGGTCGATGGTTAGTTACAGATATCCAGCGTTCTCTGTTTGATCCCAAGGCTACCATCACTTGCAAGAAGCCCAGAGCTAAACTACCCGAACCGAAAAGGAGTGAGATTTCAGGTATTTTGGACGTACCTAACAAGAAACAGTTTGAGCCTCCACCAGGATACGAGCCTAGACCACCTAGTGGGTATCCGCATGGTAAGGAACTACGTGATGCCGTAATCAACAATCCTCTGATTACGTTCGTTCGTGGTAGTCAGACACAGGACATTGCTCTGAGTTTGATTAAGCCTAATTTGCTCAGGTTCATGCTTGCCTTCACTGATGCTGGATTCCCGATTACGGTTACTTCGCTGAAAACAGATCATAGCAAGTTCACGAATGGTGGCAACGTGTCTAACCACTGGCGAGGCTTGGCTGTGGATATGGGCAATTATCAAGGAGATGGACCCAGGGTCGTAAATGCAATGACCTGGATTCGCAATCGTGCGACGCTACTCAAAATAGATGAATTGATTGGTCCGGTCGATCACTTGTCTTATCCTCTTGGTGCTTATGACAATTCAACGTTAGCTGACCACGAAGACCATATTCACGTGGCGGTAAAGGAATGAGCGTTTTCGATGCACTTCCAGAGATTGAACATGGTATAGAAGGTGTGTGGTCAGGCACTATAGCTACGAGTGCTATCAATGGTTTTGCCACAGTTATGGTTATTGTTCCATCCCTAGGTGGCAATCAAACAAGATTTGGTCCTTGTAGGTGGGTAATAAAAGGTATCGACCTTCCTGCCCGTGGTGATGCATGTTTAGTGGTTTGGGATGAGAAGCAAAAACCATTCGTTATTGCGTGGTGGTCAGGATCGGAAGGAGGTGTGTCTTAATGGCAATTGAAAGCCCGCACTTTTCACTTCCACTTAGATTCGACAGTGGACTACAACAGTTCGTCGTGACTGAACAAGATACGGAGGATGAGCTAAGAGACTGCGTGGAGCTAATTGTTAGATACACAGAAGGTGATAGACCAGAAAAACCAGAATTTGGTCTACCAGATCAAACCTTTGCTATGCCTACTCCCGATGAAGATTTGATCCGCGAAGCAATTGCGCGTTGGGAGGAACGTATCGGTACGAATATTGGTCACGCTGTTCTTGACAAGCTGAATCCTTTGCTACAACAGATTAGTGTGGAGGTGGTAAATGAGTAACTACATTGAAATCCCGATTGAGACAGATCCAGATATTCTGGCACAAGAGGGATTTGACTTCATTCAGTCTAGATTTCCTGAGTGGGTTCCTAATGATGGAAATCTAGAAACTGTGATGATTGAAGCGAATGCTCGTTTGACAGCAGAAGCCCGCGATGTTGCGAGTGCGGTACCTACGGATATTTTCAGGTACTTCGGTCAACTTGTTGGCGTACCTCCACACGAAGCAGCGTACGCCCAAAGCACAGTAACGTTCACGGCTATCAACAACTCAGGTTATACGATCCCTGCCGCTACTCAGCTATCTATCCATACTTCCGGTAATGAGTTGATTGCCTTTGAAACTCTGGCTGAGGCTGTGATTCCTGGAGGTTCAACTACTGTAACGCTAGTTGGAATTCAAGCTATCGAAGCAGGAGTGGCAGCTTCGGGACTACCTATGAGTAGTCTAATTGATTTGCTTGATCCCCTGGACTACATCGTTTCAGTAACTCTCGATGCGGATACTACAGGAGGAATGGATGCCGAGACTGACGATGAATACCTCAATAGGCTCGTTCTCAGACTACAGATGCTAGCTCCGCGTCCGATCTTGGCTAGAGATTTTGCGGTGTTTGCGTTGGACATTGATGGAGTTTCCAGAGCTACAGCCATCGACGGATACAACCCGCTTCACAACCTGTTGACCGCTAACCAGTCAAGTATCGAGACTGACGCTACTGGCTGGCAGAACGATATAAACTGTGCCGTCGCACGTAGCACAGTACAGAAGGTTGACGGTGTGGCTTCGCTGACTCTTACAGCCTCAAGCGCAGCAGATATGTCTGCTCGCACTACACCGGCCTTTGCCGTTGTTCCCGGTGATATCTATTCAGCGGTAGCACAGTTCAGAGCGGTTACTACGGGACGCAACTGTAGGGTTTGTATTAGATGGTACAGTGATGCCGGTGGTACATCAGCAATCTCTGATTCGGATAGTACATCGGTTGCTGATGTTACAGGATCATTTGTTCAGGCGTCTGTGCAGAATGCGATTGCTCCCATCAACGCTGTTACCTGTAGAGTTATAGCAAAAGTGATTGCACCAGCAAACACCGAAGTGCATTACATTGATGTTATCCAACTACGACGTGGCCCCGGCATTGATTGGGTAATTGGTGGAACTGCTGAAACTGGCAACGATCGAATGGTAACGGACTTTCCTGTTGATGCAGATGGTGAGCCTGTTAGCTCGGGAATCAAGATCGAAATTGATAACTACCTAGAGAGTCTCAGAGAAGTCAACTTCATCACCTTTGTTGCTGATCCGTTCTACACGACTATCGACGTGCAGTTTGTAGCTAAGGCTTTGCAGGGATACGATACAACTCTCATACACGATGCAATTATCGAGGCACTCACACAATTCCTATCTCCTGCGAATTGGGGCTTTCCCCAAGCTTCCACACTTGGCGATTCATCCAGCACCTTGTGGTTTAACAAGCCTTTGGTGAGATATCTAGAATTGTCACAAGCTATTAACGAAGTGATCGGAGTTGATTACGTCACCACCTTAGCGTTGCGTAGTGGCTCAAACTCATATGCTCAACTCGACGTTAATCTGGGTGGAATAGTTGGTTTGCCACGCCCAGGTTCTATCACAGGAACGGTAACCTAGTGCCTAGACCCACTGTTTCAGAGGTAACTGAGGAACTCTATGAGATTCTCAAACCAGTGGCTTTTGCTGACGAGCAGCATGACTATGCTTTGCTCGTTTTGTCAGAAGCTATAGTTGGACAACTTCAATTAGTGAATGATCTTTCTGCTGCCCAAACGGTAGACGGCAAAGAATATCCACCCTGGTCACAAGTGGTAGACATTGATAGAACGCCTGATGTAGCACTACCGTGGCTTGCTCAATTCGTTGGAGTAGTTGCGCCACCAGGGTCAGGTGAGGAATATAACAACAAGCTAAGAGACTATATCAGATCAACACCTGGGTTTACTAGAGGATCGCCAGCGGCAATTGTGGCTGCTGCTCAACTTTATCTTTCGGGTGGTAAGACGGTTATCTTCCGTGAGCGCGATGGTGGAGCTTACAAGCTTACGATCAAAACTCGACGTATTGAGACTCCTGTTGAAGATTGGGAAACAACCAATCTTGTAGCTAATCCAAGTCTTGAAGTGAACACCACGGGTTGGTCAACAGGAGGTACGAACTCAATTGCTAGAGTACTAACGAGAGCCAAATACGGTGTGGCATCTTTGTTGTGTACTTATAGCAACTCGACCTTGTTGGGCAGTATCGCTATTACTCCAACAGCGAATACTCATGCAGCTTTGTCTGCCTGGATTTGGGTTCCTACTGATTGGGATGGAGGACAAATTAACATCAGAGATGGAGGAACTTTCGCAGGTGCAACTTTGGTATCGAGCGTTGATGCCGATCTTAGTAAAAGAGATCAGTGGCAAAGAATTCAGGCTATCTATCTGTTGAGTGCCGATGTTACAGGCACTTTCACCATCAACGCCGCTTCGTCACCATCTGTGGGAAAGACCATTTTTGTTGATGGTGCACAGGCAGAAGTCCACGACACGGCTACACCTTATACCGATACTGTGAGAGCGGCAGGAAGTGGACCTGTGGGCAAAGCTATTCTATCTCAAAAACCGGCTGGCATCACGCTTAATTACATGGTTGCTGATGGTCAAGATTATCAGCAGTTGTTGGATGGCTTCGCTACTTACCAACTAGTGTTCACCACATATACTACCTACCAAAACGTCCTTGAAGATCAATAGAAAGGCGGTGATTTATAAGTGACAAGGATCAATAGTCCTAGATACAACATCTCGTATCCCGATCCCACAGTACGTGATGAAGCTCCTGATGTTCCAGGCGATCTAAAAAGACTCGTAGACGGCATTGAAGTTTCGGCCATGTATGGTCACGGTACGTTTGCCGTAAGGCCAGCTTTCGGTATACAGGGTCGTTACTATTTTGTCACAGATCGTGGTGAGCTTCACTACGATACTGGTGCAGCCTGGATCAATCTACTTAATAGAGAAATTGATTACGTGGAGGTAACTTCAAACCAAACTGTGGATTCGGCTGATAACCAAGCATCACCTGTCTCCTTGCTGGATTTCGGATTCAACACGTTTACAGGGCAAAAAGTATTACTCGAATTTTTCTGCCCCAAATTAGATCCATCGCTAACAGCAAGTACAGGATTCGTTGCCCGTACTGGTGTACAACTTTATGAAGCTACAATTGATAGAGGTACATTGGCCGAGGTAGAAATATACAAAGATACCGCTAATCAGAAAGATCAAAGACCTATAGAGGCAAAGCTAGAATTTACTCCTGGATCTGGATCTCGTAACTATTTGATTATGGCTTGGGTAGCGGCAGACGGTGGAAGTACTGCGGGTGACGCCATATTCAAAGCAGGGAATGGTTCAGGAATAAATGTTTTGCGTCCCATGTTTGCAAGAATGAGCTACATTTAGGAGAGAGAAATAAAATGATTGATTATACACTAGCGATTACTTCTCCACTTACTGAAAGCGACGAAGTTGGCTATGCCCAATCAGTTCTGAACGGTAATAATGTATTCAAGAACGATTGGCACCGTGGTCTGATCGACCACAAATTCGGTACTGAAACTGGAAGATCGTGCGTAAGAGGTAAATACTGGATTGGTTATCCTGAGAAGGATTTGGTCCCAACTTATGGACCTACCTTCGACGCCTACCTAACAGGTGAAGCTGAGCTTACGACTCAAATGCTGACTCGTATCTCGACACGTATAAATCAGCAGATTAACGTGACTATCGGCGAGAAGATGCTTAACGAGGCAACCAAACATCTTGGTAAGAAAGAACGTACGGGGCATAACGACATTTTTGTTACTGACTGGTACGGCGTTCGTGGTGCATGGTGTGCTATGTTCGTATCGTACTGCGGAGTACAGATCAACAGCAAAGCATTCCACAAGGGACTGAATCCTCCTGGTAATCTGCATCCAGGCTCAGGAATGTACGCCTATGTACCGTACATCGTTAATGATGCACTTCATGGTATTAACGGTCTACAGGTGGTTAGCGCAGCTAACGTGAAAAAAGGCGATCTTGTTTGTTACGATTGGGACGGTGGAGTTGCCGATCATATCGGCTTCTTTGAAGGATGGGTAGATAAGAGCAGGGGATATTTCAAAGCGATCGAGGGTAACACATCGCCAGACAATACAGGCTCACAAAGCAATGGTGGTGGTGTGTTCAGACGTGGAGAAAATCCACACGGCAACGACACACGCAGGATCGGTCAAGTAGAACGGTTTGTTAGAGTTGGAAAGTGATTTCAGCATACTTACTGGAGATGTTTTCCTACTCAGGAATCGGGTTTGTGACCGGTGCGATTGTCAGCTATTCGGCTTTCTGCAAACAGGATAGGAAACGTGAATGGAAAGAAAAATAGCCTTTGCGGTGTTGGTAGTTGTCACAGTGATGTGGGCAGCTTCTGTGGCGTTGACATTCTTGAACTCGGAACGTGTTGTTGATCCTACACTCTCTGCATTAATGACCGCGATTGTCGGTGGCGTTCTCGTCTATCTTTATACACGTCGTAATGGAGGCAAAGACAATGAGGGGTGAAGCTGGAAAGCCTGGAGAGCCTGGAAAGCCTGGTAGAAAGGGTGCTGGTGGAACAGGTGGCGCAGGTGGAGTAGGAGGTGCAGGAGAACAAACAGGTGGAGCTGGCGGTACAGGTGGAATGGGTGGTTCAAGTGAACATGAGGATGATCGTAATTGGTTGCTTTTTGTGTTGCTAATCTGGAATGTTGTAATGGGCGTCACAATTATAGTAGTGGCGGTGTCTAATAGATGATCCCGAAGAGGGTACTTGAGTTCATGGGCGTTGCCATTCTCGCTATAATGCTGGTATTACTCGGCTATACCAGCTGGCGAAACAATAGGAATCTGGAAAACTATATCAGTGCGTCAGCTCGAACTTCATACGTTCGATTTTATGTCGGTTGTCGTAGTCAAGGTCGTACCCGCAATCAGTGTCGAAAGATGGCCAAAGGAATAATTTTAGAACCAAGGATCAATGTCGCAAGGCTTGATGCTAAACTTGCTAAAATTAGTGAGGGCATCTTCACTAAGCTTACTGTTATCGGACCAAAGGGAAAGTCTGGTAATGTGGGCAGAAGTGGTCCACGTGGCCCAAAAGGTTCACAAGGCCCAAGGGGTTCACAAGGTGCACGAGGCACAAATGGAAAACAGGGGCCGCAAGGCAAACAAGGCAAACAAGGCAAACAAGGTAAACAAGGTGCTCAGGGAGCACGTGGCTCACAAGGTCCACGTGGAGCACAAGGACTACAGGGTGTGCAAGGACCAGCTGGTGTTGTTTGGCCCACACCTTGTACCATAACACTTGTGCGAATTCCCTCAGCAGGAACTGGATACTTGTGTATGATTGTTGGAACTGATTGACACTAAAGGGAGGTAAGCATGTACAAAGCTCTAGCAGTTATCAATTTGCCACCAGACAACAGGAAGGAGCCAGGAGCAAAGATTACAGAAAAGGAATTAAAAGATGCGGGACAGGGTGAAGTTCAAATTAGACATCTACTAAAAACTAAGGCTATAGGCAAGATGGATGATCCTATCCACCCAGACTACGAAAACATCGCCGCTAATGATCCACTAGATGATAAAGTACATGTAAATGCGACAGATGACGGAAAGGCAGGTGATTCAAACTAATGCACCACTTCACTGAGTGGGTATGTGAGAAGTGGTCAGAGGAAGCTTGTGAGTTCGCGCGTAAAAAGTTGTGGCTACCTAAGCTTACTCCTGTGCCGTCCTTTGAACTACTGACCCTCGGTATCAAGCCTGAGGAGATTGAGGTGGTTCCTGGTAACTTGCTGCTTAACGCAGGTATCCAGAGACTAGAGGATCTACTGATTGGTGCTGGTGGTCAAGCATTCAACAACGCCAACACACGTCTTGGAGTCGGTAACTCTGCTACTGCTGAGGTCGCTACACAGACCGACCTACAGGCTGCCGCAGGCGCGGGCAATAGGCAGTTCAAGCTGATGAATGCTACGTTCCCCTCCAGGGCTACGCAGGTTGTCACGTTCCAGTCTGACTTCACTTCTGGTGAGGCCAACTTCATTTGGAACGAGTGGGGAGTTGACAACGGCTCAACCAACACAACCACAGTTGTTGCGCCAATGCTCAATCGCAAGGTTGCTTCGCTTGGTACGAAAGCAACCGGAACGTGGACTCTGACAGGAACGCTAACACTATCGTAAGGGAGCATAATGGTTTACTATCTCGTGCATGACACAGGAAGTGGTGATCCTACTGAGCCTCGTCGATTTCCATACTTGACTAGGGAAGAAGCAGAAGCACAGATGAATCATGATCTAGAACATATCAAGAGTGCAAAGAAGTCACATTATAAGATTGTTGAAGCCGAAGGTGAGGTGGGGAGCTAAATGAGAGCAATCTATGTTGCTGATACAGAAGGTGTGGTTGCGGCTGCTGCTGCTGCTACAGCTAAAAGTATCTTTGGAGTTAAGGCGGATGCAGGACACGCCATTGATCTATTGGGCTTGATGATAGCTATGGATGGAGTAACTGCTTCCGAGAAGCCTGTATTGATTGAGCTATGTTCATGCACGTTTGCAACCAACGCGCCAGGTACAAACAGCACAGCCGTTACGGTAGATCAGGAGAGTGGCCCACGTATTGCTGAAACGTTTGCTGCCGCTAAAAACTGGACAGCCGAACCTACTGCTCTAGTTGTTTTGCGTCCTGGTGATATGGACCCATACAAGTTCTATTACGAGAAAGACCACCCACTAGGAGAGTCACCAGACTTCGCAGTAGCCGAAGGTTTCGTAATTCGGGCTACTGTTCCTTCTGGTGGTGCCGCTGTCAACTATCGTGTTTGGTCAAGATGGGCAAGAGTGTAACAATGCTGTTGTTGTTGTTCAACAGCGGTGGAGAACCCCCACCGCCACCCAACAATAGAATTCTAAGATCCAGGAGAAGGTAATGGCTGACAATGTTCCAATCACTGCTGGATCGGGCACAAACGTCGCTACAGATGATGTTGGCGGTATTCACTATCAAAAGGTGAAGGTCGCATATGGCGCCGATGATTCGGCTACTTCTGTTTCTGTAGCAAACCCCTTCCCAACCAGACGCACAGCAGGCTCAATTGGTACTGGCAGGAAGACAGTAACAACCAGCGGTACAGAGGTACAACTAGTGGCATCGTCAACTCCGTGTCTTGAGGTAACGATCCAGGCAGAACTTGATAACACCAACGTAGTTGTAGTCGGTGATGTTAACGTCGTGGCAGCTTTGGCTACAAGACAAGGTATAGCTCTGTCTCCTGGTGAGTCAATAACTCTGGTAATTGACGACGTGCAGAAGATTTACATTGATGCCATCACAAACGGTGAGGGAGTGACCTTCACTTACTTGGCCACATGAGAACAGTCAGAAGATCAACTATGGAACCACTACGTAGATTACGTAGTGGTCTTGTGCTACCTCCGGCTAATTGGCGACCGTACTCCCAATCAAGCATGTACAAACCCATTCCCGGTACTCACGATGGTTCTTCTGGAAATCCCTCGATTCATGCCAACTCTGCGAGTATCGTGTCTAAGGTGACTGGATGGGGAAATCCCTCACAACTGCTTGTCGCACAAGACTCTAGTAGCGCACAAACCTTTCCTAGTTTCAATCACCCAACATACTTCGCCTCTGACACTGATCCAATCTTTGAAGTCAGAATGCGAACAGGAGGTAATTCTTGTCCGTTCTGGACTACCTCAGCTGGACCACTTTTTCGCTGTCCACAGAGTGCTAAACCTGCTGGTGGTGCTGATGGACATTTTGCGGTTGTGCAGCCTGACGGTACTGAATGGTTCATTTACGATTGTTTTTCGGATCAGGCTGGTACTACACCCTTAACTTCGCTTCCCGGCGGTGGCGGTGTTTTCTACGGAACTGGTCTATCCAAGCATCACATGATTTCGGATGGTGTAAGACTAGGAGGTGGTGGTACAGCTACGGCTGCTGGCACATCTTCGATGTACGGATGCCCTTGGCCTAGTGAGATGTATGCACGTAGAATCAATCATGCTTTGTTTATGGTAGTCAAATCAACTGACGGTAATATCGTCGCTCCCGCAGTTGGACAAGCTGGCCAGACAGATCCCACTAACGCGCCTCCTTGCGGGGCTAGATTTCAATTAGATATGAGCCAGTCTGAGATTGATGCCATATCTGACGTATCGAATTCTACGGGTCGTTGGTGGAACAAGGTATTGCTGACAGCCTTGCGTGAATACGGTATGTACGTTTTTGATACTGGTACTGGTTCATGGGGTCTTAAGACTTGGAGTGGGATGAGTCAATATTCTTTGACAGGTGTAGATCCTTGGCGAGTTTGGGCAGCTGGCACAAGTCCTGCGATGACCTACAATGGAACTGACGATATTTATCTTTGGGACATACGCACGGTTGTAACATGGTCTAGTGAATTGCGTGTTCTGGATTGGACAGACTCAGCCAACCACTAAGGAGACTACTGTGAAACTAGTTGCAGCATTTGTGGTTATTCTATTATTGGGTATAGCTGGTGCGGCTATGGCTAATCACGATCCAATTCATACAGCTTGTATAACCAATCGCGATCAGCTTAGATCGCTGATTTTTATTCCGGGGAAGTTGAACAAGAGCCAAATCCAAACAACCTTTAACAATACCAATGGGCTTCTCTGTGAAACTGAGCCTAATCCATCACCTCCTCCACCACCATCTCCACCACCACCACCCCCACCTATCGAATGGCCCTACTCCTCAAATGCGGGACGTTATCCACCAGGCACATGGAAACCGTATTCTGCAACTAGTCCATTCAATAAAGTGGTTCCAGCTAATCCTGCGTTCGCTGCTAATTCGGAGGGAATTGTCAATCGCATCCTTACCGAGTTCTCACCGTATATTGATAATTTGACGGCAGGAGTAGGTCGCTCAGCAGACTTCGAGCACCCGACCTATTGGTCTGATCCGACTGATCCTCTATATACGGTTCATTGTAATCTTCCTTGGGGCACTTGCTCAGTTGAAGGATTGCAGGTACGTATTCCACAAGCTGCACTTGCTCCACCCACGAGTAACGATGGTCATATGACTGTGGTTGAACAGTGGAACAATTGGGAGTGGGATTTCTATGAAACACAAACTCCACTTCCCGCAGGTGGCGGCACAATCAATATAGGTTGGGGAGGAAGAACAGATATCACTGGTGACGGTCTTGGTACTGGTGAGGCTGTCGCTGCTGAATGGGGTAATCTCGCAGGTATCATGCGAGCACAAGAGGTAATCTCGGAAAACATTGGTCACGGTCTATTCTTGATTCTTTCTTGTGACAGTGGTAGCTTCGTTTATCCAGCAACTAAAAGTGGATCGCCTTGTGGCAGTTCTACCAATGCTCCACCGATGGGTTCGCATCTTTGGCTAGATTTGACTGACACAGAAATAGATGCATTGCTGATTCACAATTGGCAAAAGGTGATGCTCAAAGCGTTGCATAATTACGGAGCTTTCATGGGTGACACGGGTGGCCCAGGGTTCGATATCCACTTTGAATCACCGCTTACATACACAAGCTTTGGTCGTGTTGATCCACTAGTTGGGTGGGCACAAGCTAACGGTTGGGCGCTCTATCAGGGCTACTACGTCGGCAAGTGGGACAACGTGCCTTCTAGTGTTTGGACACACCTGCATATCCTAGATCAATGCGTATCACACGGGACTTGCTGAAATGAGTTTACTTGCCGTTTGCGGGTTTGAATCGGGGGCTGCGCCTGTTACAGCTTCCCACGCGGCTGAGGGAGGGCCAGCTAACGCAGGTGCTTTGACCTTGCTCGGTACGGCAGGCGCAATTCAAACTTCCGGTGCTCGATCTGGAACGCGGCATTTGCGGGCTGCTGCAAACGCTCAGTCGGTAAACCGATTTTCAGTTACCCATGTTGATGGTCGTCGGTACTGGATGGGCTGCGCTTTTAGAATTTCAGCTAGTCCAACCACTGCTGTCAATATTTTCAGTAATAGCAGCGCGACGATTAGAGTCAACACAAGTAGACAACTTGAATTGCGTACCAGCGTAACCATCGGAACTTCGGGTGTGCTGACCGTTAATCAATGGTACTACATTGAATTAATGCTCAATGTAAGTACGACACTAACCGAGGACATTCAAGGTTGGCTGGATGGTGTTTCGTTCGGTCAGCAGCTTGCCACAGAATACTCAGCTGCACTCGCAAATAACTGGGATTTCGGTCCGCAGGCTGCTTATGGTACATCGGTGAATATGGACTTTGACGACATTTATATTCTTGACGATCAAGGGTCTGCTCCTCTAAACACTAGACTCGACCAACCAAAAATTGTTTCTTCGTTCCCAACCTCAGATGTTTCGCGTGATGCTGGATGGGAAGATTCGGATGATACGACAACGAACCTTTTCCAGTCGGTAGACAATCAACCTCCGGTTGGAATTGCTCCGGTCGCTGGTGCGGGCGTAGCTGATAGACAGGTCAAAAACGCAATTTCAACAACGACAGAAAATGTTGTTTTTGACTTACAATCTGCCGATGCGCTCGGTATCGATGCTGACGACACAATTCTGGCGACTCAGCTTATCACTACTCACGGACTCGATTCAGCCACATCAACTACAAGTTGTACGCATCAGATTATTACAGGTGACGGACACCCAGGTACATCGGAAGCAAGCTTTGATCCCAACGCAGCTTCCGGTACTTGGCCTACGAACTGGATCAATGGACGTACTCTAATACAATCGCCAACTATAACTGATCGCTCTGTTTCACCACAAGTGGAGATTGGCAAGCGCACAGCAGCTACTCGTGTTGTGGCAGTAGCACAAGTTAGGATTGACTGGATTTACTTACCCGTAACTGCCGGACCTTTTGTACCGAAGCCCCAACCACGCATTTACAGTGATGCTGTCCACAGAGCGAGTCGTCACTAATGCCCGCTAGACATGGACGCAAGAAACGTGCTGGTTTGATTATCACCAGGCATGGATTTTTCAAGCCTGCTCCACCTCCTGCTGCACAGCCTATAAAGAATCAACACGTATACAGCGATGCTGTGCAGAGAAAGTCACGTTGGTAAATGGCTAGATTAGGTAGAGCAATCAAGCCGAAGGTACTGGTCTATGCTGGTATAGCAGAGACTGTTACCACGATCCAAAAGAACAGTTCCGACACAGGCAGCGGTACAGAAGGCACGACTACACTTGTAGCCCTAATTCCAACTAGCGATGTTGGTGTTGGTGCTGAGGCTACTACTCTAGTAGTCGTTCTACCGACACAGACCGACACAGGTAGTGGAGTAAACAACCAAACTCTCACCGCCGCTCTATCTAGTGCAGACACCAATGGTACGACCACCGAGAATCAACAGATCACTGTACCAGTTAATGGAACTGAAACAGGAAGTGGTGCTGATACAGCTACATTAATTGCCACTATCCCAGGAAGTGATAGTGGAAGTGACGCAGAAAATACCACACTAGTAGTCGCACTTAGCAATTCAGATACTGGAACGGAAACTGACAACAACGTACTAAAAGCTGTTTATACTAGTGCCGATAGTGGTTCACTAACTGGTGAGACTTCTCAGATATCGGTGCCTGTCAACACCAGCGATACTGGTTCAAGTAGCGATGCAAATGCCCTAACAGTTAACATCACCAACTCACAGACTGGTTCATGTAGTGAAGGCTACAGCATCAAGTACGCGCTCAGTGATGCTGGTAGTGGTAGCGAGCAAGCCACGCTAGTCGCTGTACTCAGCGCAACAGAAACGGGTACGTGGACTGACTTCGGTGATAAGACTACCGAGGATCAGGTTGTAAAATTCAGCAGCGACACGGGTAAGTGGGAAGACCAGCAAGACAGAGAGCCGAAATTCAGTACTGGAAAGGTAACCGGCACGATTACTGCTAGACCTAAAGCTAGAGGCATCATCACAATCGTAGAAACAAAAGGAGAGTTGATTAAAATCCCATGAGAGACATCCAAATGACAAAAGGTGATAGTGCCTCGTGGATTGTGCCTGTCACTAGGTTCGATCCCGAAACAGGACTGGACGTTGAGGTAGACCTTACGGGTGGTAAGGCATGGTTTACAGCAAAAAGGACAAGCCACGACGACGACGCGGATGCCATCATTAAAAAGGATAGCACCGCTAACCCAACCCAGGTAACTATCCTGGCTCCTGCTACTGCCGGGAGAGTACAGATTACTCTCCTTTCGTCAGATACCAACACCTACGATGGTAAGTGGCTACAGTACGATGTTCAAGTGAGAGAGGCTGACGGAACTATTAATACGGTGGTAAAGGGTCGATTGGAGCTAGGCAAGCAAGCGACACAAGCTGTAGTTTAGAAAGGAGAGAGCATGTGGCTACTGTTCTACACTTTACTGTGGGCGTTCGTCATAACGGCAGTAATAGTATTCATCGTTATTGACTTCAAAAACGCCTTCGACGAGGACGATACAACACCGACGTATTCGTCGTACATCAGGAAGTGGAAGCATCGCTGTGTAACCAACACAGTCCTGCTATGGACTGGTCTGGTAATTGCACTAATCAATCCAGCTTCAATCTACCTAACTCTACATCTAGGATTCGAGGTTATCTAATGAACCCATATCTCAGAATAGGACTACGAGCTTTTGCCGTAGGTCTTGGCGGTTTTATAGCGAGTCTTGCGACCGCCGTACTGGTTGCTGATATTGACACAGACGTATTGATAATCGCTACCAACGCAGGATACACACTGTTTATGTCTTACGTGGGTCTGGGAACATTTACTAGTCTAGAGCCAACTCTCGGTGTGGGCGCACCAAAAGACAAGCCCTAAACGTTTAAAGTCTTAGGGGGCTGGCGCTGTGGTACTCTCTCCCCACTTTGCTCAGCCCCCTAAGTTTTCTAACTAGTCGTCCTCTGGCTCCGGTGTTTCTTCACTATCCCCAGGGCCAGTAGGATTAACAGGATCATTGTCCTTTGGCGGTGGTTCTGTTGGTGGAATCTCTGGCGCAGGTTGTTCACCCATTGTATCACCTCCCTTCCTAGAAGTAGTTAGCACATGGTGGAAACGTATTAGGCCATTGACCTTTCATGAACGAATACGAGAAGCCGTATCTGGCCGATACTCTTTCAGCGAGCCACATTTGTTCAATAGATGATAGGTGGTTGGCATGATGCACTACGCCCATCCATCCTTCCGACATTTGTAATCCGCCGTAGTATGGTGCACCGTCGTCGTCCCAACTTCCTTCTAGATTATGTATACAGATCCATCCCGCATAATGAGGGGGACGTGATCTTGTGATGGCCAGTCGTAAGTGACGACTTCCGTAGCGTACTAGATACTTCCCTGATCGCCGGACAGATTTGCGTGATTTGACTGTTCCGGCTTTTTCATTGTTACGTAAAAATCTGAGAAGTTGTTTTCCATGTCTTATGTTTGTTTTAGCACACCAAAGGTGAGTGCTAACTTTGTGCTTTGTAGAACATCTAACTAGTTCAGCTACACTCGCTTGGGCTGGTGTTGATCCTATCGTCACAATAGCTATGGCGGTAGTTAGTATCGCCAGCTTACGCAAATCAACTCCTTTGTAGCTTACAAGGCATAGATCTTTCTAGCTAACGACAAAGCCAATTAGCACGTTGGCTCTCTGGCGGCCAGCCTGGGCCGCTATCGTACACGCCGATAAAGAACCTACCATTTGGATCTACTCCCTCAGCGATCTGTTCTGCTCGCCATACGAACTCTGTTTGAGTAGGTCGACACATTCGCGAGATCTTGTGCCACAGTCTCAGATTCCCGATGGTTTGCTTCGAAGAGCAGATTACGGGATACCAGGCACCCCATCCCTGAGCGAAAGCTAGTGCCTTTAGCAGGCATAGAGTAGTACTGATATTTGCCATGGAACCATCGCAGGTAACCGTAGAAATTCCTTTGGTAGCCCGTATGGGAAGTCTAACCAAGTCTACACCGATTGTGGATTCGATTGAACATGAAGTAGCCGATGGATTGCTCAGTGGAACGTCGTCCGTATGGGAGATATCAGGACAAGCTGACGGGTCTGGGCAAATAGGCCCTGGTGGTGGAGGTGGAGGAGGTGGTGGCGGTGGTGGAGGAGGTGGTGGTGGCCCATTGTATTCATCATCATCCATTGCAGAAGTACAACCGGGATCAGGTGCGCCATGACCTGAGAAGTCTGTGAAACTATCAAAAGTCCGTGAAACTATCCAGGTCATCGTCATGGTGATTTGAGCAAGCGACCTCAGGATTTACAGGCTGATCGACGCCACCTTCCTGATAATACACTATGTCTCCTGCTCCTTGCCCGAACGACATACCCTGCACCCACATATCACGACTGTCACCGTACATAGCACAATTACGTGGATCGGTTTTAGTTGGATCGCAGGGTGCCGCACTTGTTACCTTACTTAGTACAAGTGCGGCCACCACAGCGACAGCAATAACAATCAACATCAAAGCAATGTTTCGCATTATTCTCCCTGCTGGTTGATTATTTATGGACCCTCCCACCAACTTAGGTTAATGGTGTTCATCTCTCACCCCCCTTCTTCGTTAAGCGCCAAAATTCCGACAGCATCATCTTTCCAATCGTTCAGAAACTCGTTGATTCTATGACAACGTGCGAGAGCATTTTTTACGTCCGTATTACAAAGATTGCAGTCTGTAGGTCTTTCTAAGATAGACATTTGCATATGAGATACGCAATTAAGCACCATAGTACCTCCACCATATTTTCTACCTACCAATTGCTTAACTTTATCATCCATTATTTGTCCTCCTCATGTTTATCGGGATAATCGGAGAGTAGAACCCAAGTTGTGACTCCACCTGTTTCAGTGGAGATACCTCTGAGTTGAGCTTCCCGTCCTCGTACTTCCATCCAAATTTCCCACTCAGGAGGAAACTCTCTAAGTTCTCTTATCAATTCTCTGACGGTGACAATCATGTTTCACTACCCGCGTGAGCAGCAGCTAAATATTCCTCAAACCAATAAGATGCTTGTTCAAGAGTTACTTTCATTCTATACTCCTTATTACAAACAGTGTGTTCTGGACCTTTAAAAGATCGATGCAATGCTCTAAATCGTTGAGGATCGGAAAACCCCACGCGCATACCACAATCTTCGCAACGTGGTACTTTCTTCATTCGTACCTCGATATGATTAGTTCAGCGGTTCTGAATGACTCTCTTAACTGGCGCATAAGCATGTAATGCAATTCTCCAATAGATTGTGTCTTTCATTCTTTATCAAACGATTGGACAACTCATACAGATCAGCTGCCGCTCTTGCTTCAAGCTCGGAAATGTTCATTTCAGAATGACCATATTTTTCTTTATTCGTTGGCATCTGCCCACCATTCCAGTTTTTGTGTGATTTGTGCGAAATCCTCGGTTCGCTGTTTGCCTATAAATTGATTGCCAAAACCAAACATACACCATTGAAGCAAGTGACGCGAAGCATCCATCCCATGCGGTATACCACGCCTATACAAGCCAAGCCCTTGCAGGATCGGATTGGTGTAGTATGACTTACCCTGTGCTGCTTTTTGAACAAAGACCCGCGCGTTTGTGAGTAGGTCATACAAACGAGTAACACCAATCAATTCTTTTGGAAAGAGGTTAAGACCAGCAGCCCCGGCTTTACCACGCCTAAATTCAAAGTCTTCGATGATGATGTACTCGGGATCAAATCTTTTTAGGCGTCGCCATAGGTCATCAACATCGTCAGCCGCCTGAAACGGGTGGTACTTCAATTTGTTGACTTGTTCAAGTTCTGACAACGCCCTAGCAGTACCCGGAGCAGTTGCTACAAGCTCAGCGTAACAGTAGCCAGTCATAACACCTGGATCAATTGATATGATCCTCATTTGTTCTCCTGTTCTTTCATTTTACCACAATCACAGCGGTGTCTACCTGGGTGTCCCTCAGGTCTAACGCATTTGTGACTGTCATAATCAGGGTGTTTCAATTGCCACACGTAACCACACATCTTCATTGCCGTCTTCCGTCCTTGATAAGATTGTACTCAGCGATCACATCCACAACCGCATTAAACACGTCAGATGGCATACCCACCTTAAGTTCTGGTGCTTTGTAAGGATCATCCAAGTGATTATACCACTTTTGTACAACTGCGAGTTGACGTTCTTGAGCTAGAATATATGGACTATCATCACTCATATGCAACCTCTCTCCTTCATGTGCTTTATCCATTTTTCCTGACTCCAACGTGGATTAGGTATGGCCTCCAGGTAATGAATTTGTCCGACCATACCAAGCTGTGTCAGCCACTCGTCAGCCACAGACCAAGTGACGTGCTTCTGTTCATACAACTTCCTATAAACGTTACGCTTGTCTGTTCCCAGTATTTTAGCAATGTTCCATAGCCAACTATCGTCATCACCGAAATCTTCCTGAATCAGCTTTCTAAGATCCTCAGCCCTAACGACCAATGAATCACTATTCCCGTTACTTGCTGTCAATTTCCTTATCTACTTTAGTCCACAAGCGAAAGCCTTTACGGGTAGGATGACTCTTGGGTCCCACCGGATACTCATATGCTTTAAGTTCTTTTAGTAGTTCTATTAGTCTTTCGTTTTTAGACTCCAATTCAGTTATGCGCTTCGCCTGACTTTCGACCGTCTTTCGACTCTGCTCCCAAACATGAGCTAGATTGTCACGCTCTTCGATAGTTGCAATGCGGAGTCTTAGGTGCTCGTTGATCGCGTCACTCGACTTCCGCTCTACCTGGACTAGTTGGGCCTCCACGGAACAGCGTGGGCAGGCTGGATGCACCTTGGCGAAGGTACAGGCACATCGAGGACACGTCACACACTCATGCTCGCCCACGTCAAGCAGCGTCTCTCCGGGCTTATCCTGCTCTAGCCGTTCAGCATCGTATGGTGTGCTCACTTGATTTCTATCTCCTTCAAGTCTCCCCATGTTGGACCTACTGACAGATCAGCTAGATATGGGAAGTCCCAATCAATTGATTCTTTGGCTGCATTTTCTAGTTGTGCTTTCATCCGTGTAGCGACATCTTCGACGTATTTTTCCTTGACGCAGGCAACAATCGAATCGTGAACAGTAATGCGGATTTGTGCCTCCTGAGGATCCAAAGTTTCCACCAATTTGGTAACGGCATATAGTGTAACATTTGCAGCGATATTCTGTGGTAGAAAAGAAACAGCCTGGTTAACCGCATGAATATATCCTTTCTGATCTGATGGAATAACGTAGAACCTGCGCTTGTGACCAAAGGGTGATTGGAACTCACCCTTCTCATTCATTTGTGTTTCGATATCTTTACGCCATTGCTTTACTTGCGGAAACCGCTGCCACCAAAAATCTATGAAATCTTGAGCTTCTTTCTGTGGCATGTTATACATCTGATGGAATGTATACGCGCTCTGTCCGTAAGCAACTCCAAAGTTAATGTTCTTCGCCTTGACATATTCTTCGTACGTATAATCTTTTCCATAAAACTGTTCCGCAATCTCTTTGTGGAGGGATCTACTGGTGTCTAGATAAATGGCTTGGAGTTCTGTATCTTCCGACAAAACAGCAATTGTTCTAAGCTCCGCTTGAGATAAGTCAGCCGATACAAATTGGCATCCTTGATCTGCGACAAAAACTCTTCTAATATTTGGGAGTCCGGTTTTTGGTCGAGTGATATTTTGCATGTTCGGCTTTGCTGAACTAAGCCGTGCTGACTCCGTACCGTGAATTTTGAAGTCAGTATATATTCGCCCATCTTCTGACCTCTTGAGAGTGAGTCCTTCAAGGTAAGTTCCACGTTGCTTATCCAACTCCTTCCACGAGTCTAGCGTCTTAATGAACGCCTCAATTCCATTACGATCCCGAGTGTTAGAACTCCGATAATCACCCCTAAGAATAACCTCTCGTACTGATTTGTCTGTAGATTTCTTTCCTTGCCGTTCAATCCTTGGCCTATCAAGATCGTGTTCGATTCCCCATATATCATACATTAGCTCCTTAAGCTGTTTAGGTGAATTAGGATTCAGTTCAGGTCGTCTACTAATAGTACGAAGTACCCCACGCCATTCATCTAGTCTGGGCCAAACTTCTTCTTCTAGAATGTCGCAGGCGGCATCTGCATCCCAAAGATTACCGTAAAGCTCAACTTCCGTGAGGGCCGCATTAAGTGGGAGAAGTTGTGATCTATACGGCCTTTCCCATACGTTGTCGTTAATTGCACGTTCTTTGAGAACATGATAGAGGGAAAGGGTTCCAGCAGTATCCATACCATTGTATTCATATAGATCTATCCGCTCTCGCTTTGGAGCAGACTGATTCGGCCAGTCTGCCCATACCCCACGTCCAGCTTTGAAATCTCTGACAGAAGATGGTTCGTATTTGGACCAACCAAGTTCATCTTTAAGCAGCCATTCAAGAGAGTGGCCTCCTGCTCCCGATTCAGGATCGCCAGGACGTTCATCAAGCGCGTAACTGAGCAATCCTGTATCTTCATCGACACGTGCATTTATATCAAATCTCCTTAAGGCTTTGGTGTCGTATTTTCCGAACTGCCAGAGATATCTGACATTGGGTAGAGTGAGTAGTCTATCCAGATATTCTCTACGGAAGTCCTCTTCTTTACAAGGATCGATACCAATAGTGACCGCTTTTTCGGATCGTAGTGAGAACCCGATACATGCCAGGTCAGGATATCCTCCTTCAATATCCACGGACAACAAAGTTCCACTAGTTTCTCTAAGCTGATCGTAAATGTCCGATGCCCATTTACAAGCTTCATCTAAATCCTCCGTCCATTTGACTTTCGGCAGTTCTGGTGTAGGTAGGGGATCTATGGCAAGTTTGAAATCACGAACTAGCTCGGGAAACACTCCATCATCACGAAGCACCATAGCTGGGTTGTTGGATACAATAACGCGCTGCATGTGGTTGTTGCCTGAGTCACGATAATGCACGTAACCGCGATTTGATGCAATTCCACCGGCGTCTGTAAGCCCCCTCACAGCCTCTGTCCCGCAGGCTATAACCGTGGCTGCGTCAGCGATTTCGTGGTCTAGGCGGGGCGCACAGCAAGCCTGAGCTAACCCAAATCCGTTTTCTTGACCATCGCTCTGACAGAGAACCACGTTAGTACACAACACCTGCTCTCTATCTTTACCATGAAGTTTCAGCAAATGGTCAAGTACCTTACCACTAGGGCCAGCAAACGACTCACCATTCAAAGCTTCGTAATACCCAGGTGATCTACTCACAACTGCAATCTCAGCATCGGCAGGGCCAGTCGTGGCAGCAAAGTCACGATCCTTAAACGGACACTTATCGCAAAGCGCGTGAGGTGCTTTAGGCTTCAATGAAACATCACCTCGTTGATAACTACGTCGGTTCCATCAACTAAAGAATCATCCTCGTTTCCATCCCACTTCACTAAAATACCTCGCTCTGTGATTCCCATGACAATACCAATCCTCCCACCACCATCAGCACGTAAATCTTTTACTTCGGTGCCTGGGGTCAAACGATTACCGTATCTATCTTCTCTATTCATTTAATCACACTTTCTTCTTTAGGCTTCATGCCAGATCACACTCAAAGCAACCGTATTCCATACCACAATTCGTACATTCTGCAATAGGATCGTGGTCGCTACCTACATATGGTGCTTCCCTCAACAGACCATTACACTTCTCGCACCTGCCACCATTGAATTGCATTACTACAGGTGCTTCGTTCCCCAGCTCTAGTTGTGTATCGTCACCCATTAGTACCTACTTCATGCCAGTGTCTTTCATCTTCCAGCAAAATTTCTCCACAATCGTCGCACTTGGCAACTCCACCATTCAAGATGGTAGCTGTAGCCAGCTTCGTAGGCGACCTTCTTCCATGCACCAAATCACCCGTTGCACTCACTCTACCGACTGTCCACCCGAATAGCTGATAGAGCATCATATCAAGATCATCCAGTCCTAGCACGATATGACCACCTCTACCAGCTATCACTCCCGACCATGTTCTATGTTTAACTTCGTCAATTCCCACAAACTGCCACGATTCAACTTCAAGCTCTCTGGCTCTGGCTTCACTCAAAAGCCGCATAGCTCTTGCACTACTGACAGATACTATGACTCTATGCTCACCTTCGGGAGCCTCAGTTAACCACTCAAGCATAGAATCTGTCTTACCCGACATTCGACCACCGATGTGAAATTCAATGTTCTTCATCGACGCAACCAACTCCACTCGTCACACATACAGGATAGACAAATAAGCAACGTCACGAAGCATAATGCTATCAAGCCCAAAACAAGTAATATGTCAAGCAGCATCGTCATGGTGTGAAAGTTCTTCTTTCCAGCTATGCTCGCAATTAGGGCATTCCACCTTAGCAACGTTTGTCTCAGGCTTGCGTTCAATGACGTAAGGGTTTACCATCGTACCACAGCCATCACAATAAAGCATCTGATTCAGTCTCATTACCTGCATCATGCTACCAAACTTCCTAAATGGACAAGCATGTTTTCCGTGCGCAGAAACAGCACGTCCAGAGTTTCATCGTTTACCAGCTTGAAATCAATTTCTCTGTTCTCAAGAGGTTGCTCTGATTTGTGGGAGTCATCGCTGGTTAGATCAGGACGCACGATGTTGACTACGAAACCATCACAGTTGTGGATTCTCATAGCTTCATTGGGATACCTTACGTCAGTAACAACGATCTTGCGTCCCGAATAAAACGCATCCTTGGGAAGTGTCCAGTCTAACCAAAAATTTTGTCCAAATACCCCCCTATGCCCATCCTCAGCGTAGTCTTGCATACCAGTCCTAAAATTCTTTTCCGCGATATGCTTGCTTGGATTTCTATCATCCTCAACCACGATCTTAATGTGCAAATCATTTTTCCACTGTTCAATCATGTGAAAATCAACACCTAGAAAAGCCGCCATTGACTTTTTCATCGGATCAGCAAAGGCGCGACGTTCAAAGCCATACTCTTTGATAAGATACGCAGCCACCGTATCCTTTCCTGACCCTTTTAATCCATTAAGTCCTAGGATCATCTATTTCTCCTTTTTCTTTGGAATACGATCGAACCTGTCTGGGTCACGTTCGGGCTGCCGCTCTTCTAGTTTTTTCTCACGCTTTTCCTGTTGTTTGTCTGTTTCACGACGCTTCGGGAATTGTCCTGTCATCCTCAATGGGCTCCTTTACAGTCGGACCTTGGAATTCAAAGGTTGTACTGCCAACCTCGAGTCTTAGTGCTTTGTGATAAAACCCTTCTACTGATGTATGAGAAGTTTCATGGTCTTTGTAGTTAGCGATCTGATCTTCCAGATGCTTGTACTCTCGGTAATCCAGTCTTACGTAGAAGTCAGTCAATCCTTGAACCTCCTGCATTCAGCGATCAGACACTTGGGATCACCGTCGTATGCCCAAAGCGTACCAACGATGCCGAGCACGATAATAGCGATGACCACCAGTACCCATACCAAATCTCTTTGATAGTACCCGTATCTATTCATCGGTCACTTCCGCTTCCCTGTAGTTTACCCAACCCCTTGCGAGCTTGTAATTTTGCCAGATTTAACTGCATTACATCGTCAAGACTCAAACCAAGTTCATTACACAATTGGGATACGTACCACATCACGTCACCCAATTCTTTCATAATCTGTACAAGCCTTTCAGTTGTGAAAATCCCAAGATCATCACGCAAGGCCTTGAATACTTCTTCCGCAACTTCGCCTGCCTCACCATTCAACTTACCTGCCAGATATGCGGACCGCAAAAGAGTCTCACCTAGTGTAGGCTCGGTCGGGTCCAAGATAAGCGTCATACGCTCCCTATCCAACACTGCCCTGCAACTCTTTAGATAAGGTCCAGCTGTGTCTGCTGTTTTATTTTGATAATCATCAATTCTCACGTTATCCTCCTACTGTTTCGATCACTCCAGATTCCATTACGTGTTGAGTTTGGTGATGCCGCCACAAAGTACATCTATCAATGTCTTGAGTTGTCCCACAACGGGGAACGTAGCAGCCTGTACAAATGGTCATCATTTCATCTGTGTTGTGACAATTCTCAACAAAGTCTCCAACACGAAAAGTTATCCATTTGTGGTGAGGATGGTACGCACAACCTCTCACACTGTCGAAGTCATAACCACCGTCTAACCAAAAAGTATTCTTAGCTTTCATGTTGCCCAATACCTCCATCCTCTACCAGCTTGTTCTTTACGAATCTGGGATCGTTCTTCCAGCGTAGATATGACTTCATCCATTTCCCGTTTGGTCATGTGCATATGCTGCATTATCGTGGAACGTAGAACACCAGGATTATTCTGAATCTTAAGTCGTACCCTATCGAGTACCTTCTCACGTGGAGCCTTACCAGCATTCAAGATAAGCTCAACACTATGAGCACCCCACTTCTGTGCGTACCAAGCGGCATTTACAATGTCATCCTCCTCAACCATGATATGATTGTCAATAGGCTCTTGTTTCGTAGCTGCCAAGATCACACCCATTTTCAGGATGGAACGAGCCAACCTATCAAGTGTAGGCAGAGCCGTATTCCTGAGTGGAGACTCATAACCGTAAACAGTCAACTGGCCTTCGATAGCCTGATATCTAGCCCAGGCATCGCTAGTCATGGTGGCTATGATTCTCGGAGGCATCATCATCGTACCACCTTGTTTTCCACCAATCTTCACAGCTACCTCCGCAGCATAGTTCTCATACAAGTCTGACAGCTTCTCAACAATTTCGCTACGACGTTTAACGCCAATCTTACTAGGAGGACCAGTAGCTCTCATACCCTCCTTATCAAAGTCACCACTCACGATCAAGAATCGTGGCATGAATCCCGATTCGATCCAACTCTCACTGACGTTTTGGTACACTCGTTCAGTGATACCTCCACCGAAGAAAATGAAAGCCGGTGATTCAATGCGAATGACCTCTTTGCGAAGCAATCTTGAATACACTGGTGGCACGTCATACAAGTGCGCCAGTGTCTCAGGCATTGAACTGAGGTAATCCTTGCGATTGATTGAATCAAACAATCCGCTAACCTCGTCACGAAAGAAAACCGAAACCTTATTTGGGCGCGTCGCCATGCCAGAGAGTAGACCTTCCACAGAACCATCAGTAGCAAGAATAAGCTCAGGCTCCAATTCAGCCAACAAATCAACAGCCATCTTCATGCTGGTGGATTTACGAGTTACTGTGCTATCACCTAGAATCAAGCCCCAAATGTTTGGAGCTATTGGACCGTATGAAGTCTCTAATCTTAGAGAAGCTGCTGTGATTGATGACAACACAATAAAGCAGGAAAGCTCGTGAAACTCAGGTACTGCGTCTGTTGCTTCGCAAGCCCAAGTTTTGTACTCATCAACGAATGTCTCGCTAGCTGGCTCATCAACCAGTTTCGGCATTTCCAGCAACTCTTTCTCAAACGGCATGTTGCCATATGCCTCACTAGCTTTCAGAACATCGCGCCAAAGATGTTCAATAGGACGACCATCACGCGCAAACTTGTTACAGGCAGACTCTTTCGCTACAGTGAAAACTTCGTCGGCTGTCATGCCCGAACGAAAACACATAACCTCCAACGACCACAGTAGCTTTGACCAATCTTCATCCCCGGCAGGTTCGTAAGTGTAGAGAGTTGTGAAACGAGTCATATCCAAGTGATGAGAATATTTGGCGATGATATCGTTAGCTATGAGAGGCTCACCAGGGAGTGGTTGCTCCAACAAAGGTGCTTCTTCCGGTGGAGGATCAAAAACCTCCTCAACTACAGAAGCCTCAACACGTACCGTTAAAGCTTTTTCAAGAGCAACAGGTGCAGCAGGGTGATACTTGAAGTTTCGTGTTAGAGGCACTCGGAGCAACTGAGTCAAGTCCCAACCCGACCTATCTGCTCCTACTGCGTAAGCTATTCTCTTGGAGTAGCGTTCAGCGTCATAGGGTTCAACCTTAGTTGTCAAACGCCAGAATGCTTGCCAACGCCCAGGGGACGATTGAAGTACAATTGCTGGTGGAAGCCTTGTTAAGCTGTCGGGGTTGACCGTATCTAAGTCAGACCAAATAAGATCGGTGGGCAGACAATGCTTCTTTTTACGTTGCTGCTCACTTAGCAGATTAACGCAGAAATAAACATTGTTCGATGCTTCGACTGACAAGATATAGTTCTCAACTTTAAGTGACTCCTTAGGCCATTCGAAGAATCGTTCCTTAACCGCGGATTTAGGAGCCTTCGGATCAGTTGAGAAGATGCACAAGTATCCAACGGTATCACCAAATAGCAACTCAAAGAAGCCAAGCCTGATTTCAGATTTGCTCTTGGTAACCTGAGACAACTAAGCCTTTCCCGTTAATATGGAGAGAGGTACCACAAAAACCTCGTAGTACCTCTCTCCTTGTACTAGCTCAATCGCAGAACGCAGTTACCTACGTTCCCCGCCTTCGACGTTTGCCTAACTCGGGGTAAGGCTCGCCCGACAAGGCTTGTGCAACGCAATTGAGCTAGTTCTTTACAGAAGCCCAGTATCCTCACCAGCAGCGATAGATCCCGCTGGCTTGACACCCTTGACGGGGTTGTTGAACTCATCTTCGACAACAACTCCATTGATCTTCTTTGGCTCCTTGCCAACGACGACAACACACTCACGACCAAGATAATCCTCAAAGTCAGGATCAAACTTGGCACTCACTACATCTTCTTCCTTGTCGCCGAGAGCGATGAAGAACCTAGCTGTCATACCCTTGATCTTTGCAGCCTTCTCCTTATCGTAATCCTTTGGAGGGATTAGATACTGAGAGAATACACGACGATTCGTAGAACCGTTGATATCGTCGGTGATCCTGAACTGCACCTTAATCATCGGGGTACCGGCAGGCATCTTACCTGTGCCGTCCGTGTTCTTCACAGCGTCCAGCTTCATTTCATGGATAACTGCGTTGTACCTTCCAGGCTCTACAGCTTCGATGCCTTTAAGATCGGCATCAGCTAGGTTAAGTGGACCAGTCAAGTTTACCCTTTCTTGTTGCTAGCGGCAGTCTTACTATTGACCTGCACCGCTGAGTGATTATGAATGAGGTCGAACATTTCGGGGATAGAAGTGTTTTCCAGTATATCCCCAAGAGCCGCAGTACGATCCTTTGCTACGACTCGACGAGTACCCTGAACTTGTATCTTTCTAGTAATCACCCCCTGTTCTACTTCCGACGACATATAACCAACAATGTCCATGAACCCCGGAAGCTCTGTTCGCAACTTACCCGCGAATCCCGGCATGTACTTCGTTGGTTGCCCTTCTTCTTGAAGGGTTGCTACTTGTGCCGTAAAGATCACGTTACAGGGAAGGTCACGAAACGCCCTAACGATTGTACGCATGTGACTTCTTGCCTTACCCCATTCACGTTGACTTGGCACATCTTTATCGACTTTATCGGGGTTCTTCGCATAAGCGTCCTTCATGATTGAGCGCATATCAACGTCCGTCAGTTCGCTAAGCGAGTCAACCACCACTGTCTTGTAATACAGCTTACCCTTGTTGTCGATTGACTTCCACAGCTTGTCGTACAAAACCTCAATCTCTTTGATGTTCTTCATGTTCGGAGGGACATCTATTCCTGTCCTGTTCCGAATTGTAGTGACCCCACCCTCGATATCCAAAAACAGAACAGGACTAGTGCGAGGATCATCTTCTGCAGTACCTGCCAGATACGTCTTGCCAACACCCGGATCACCATAGACCATAATGTTCAACCAATCTACGGCTTCACTCGGAGGCTTGACTTGCAAACTATCTCGCAGTTCATTATTCACCGTAGTTGCTGCCAACGTCGTCCCTCCAATCGCCATACACGCCAGTATCGACTTCTTTCCCATCTGCGTAACCGGCAGTATATCCATGATGCCACGATACGGGAATAATAACTGCGAGAATCGCTAACAAAATGGTCACTATGATGAACCCTGTGCTTGTCATTGTTTACCTTATTGCCCTAATACTCTGTGGTTCAATGAAAGCTGGCAAAACTGTTTTGCCCTGTGCTGGTATGCCGAAGTAGTTGTGAAGCACACGAAGTTGGCAATCAGTACAAAGGTCAGCTTCATAATCAATCGTACTACCTGCCCAACTTTCTCGATCATCGATAACGATAGACAACTTGACTCGTTGAATTACACGCTTCGATCGTGATACGCTAGAATCCTCAGCGATACCACAATCAACACCATCACAAACCAGCTTCCTCATGCCGCTCTCTCCTTTGCTTTGACAAATGCTTTGTGCCAACCTTTGTCACTGGCAAGAATCACTACCATCTTATTCAACAACTCAACTGCATGAACCATACAGTACCAAACTCCACAGACTTGATATTGAGTAGGGCTACCGCAACCACGTGAACAACAACGACTGTTACCATCCATAAGATGGAACGGTCCAATCTGTACCCTGCGTGGGTATTTCTTTGGCTGAGGTTTGAGTAGGGCCTCAACCTCCTTAATGCTCAGAGACATAGGCTAGAACGAATCTATCTATTTGAGGCCAGAGGTGAGGACACCACTTATGTATGGCTTCCATAGCCTCATCAAGTAGCTGATCTCCGTCCCAATTATCTTCCCGACTTGCGTAATCAAAGATAGATGGGAAGTTCTCAGCTAGCTTCAAAGCCTCCAAGTATTCTTTACTATCACTAAGGTCTAGTTTCATTCGATACCCCGATGGGTGATGGATCTTCGTCTGAATGAGACATTGTAGCCTCAAGTGCTTTTGCCCAAATATCAGCCACCCACGCGAAGTCGAAGTCCTTTGGTAGATGCCCTTGCGTTACCAATACTGCACACAGGTAACCAACCGCCCTTCTAGCATGTGCTCCTGTGATGTACCAATCACTAGCACCAGTATCACTTTCCATCGAACCATTAATTGCGTCGATAATCTCATTGATCTTTTCTGCGATAGTTCCAATTCTTCCTTGTTCCTCGCTGTAAAGTTTCTCAATCATTAGTCCTCACGACTTCGCATTAGTGGGCCACTGAAACGATACTCAGTCTCTCCAACCTTGAGATACAAAGTTTTCCACCAACCACTGGTTTTTGGGTGAGCAGGATCAGCAAACGTCGTGTGTTCCTCAGCATCATCACCAAGAATGCGCTCCCATTCTTTATAATCATCGTACTCGACTTCAATTCTTACACGATCTTCTGTTCTAACTGCGATCTTTGGCATCTTCATCCTCTCCTTCAATCCTCTTACCAAGTGTGTCCATGGCTTCCTCCACCGCTTCCATCGTTTCATCCACTATCGTAACGGGAAGTGCCATAGTTTCCCCAACTACCTTACCTACCAGTTTACCTATTCCAATACCCATACCAAAATACCTATCCACAAACACAAAATACCCATAAGAACAGGAATGGCAACATCATCGTCTTCTCTGGATGGTGTAGTCCAACCTGCATGAATAAAAATTGCTCCTGCTATAAAGATTGCTTCGTTCATAACTCCCGTTCTCCTAATTCATTGGATTGCCAGTGAACATGAACGTTCTGCAAATCAACTCATCCGTGACTTCTCTATCACAAAAGCCACACCACCATACTCTCCACGGAATGCTGTAGTTTGCCAACTTACCACAATCAACGCAGACAATCTTTAGGTGGTTATTATCGGTCTTTGTTGACAAGATCCGCTCTATGAATTAGTGGTTTAGCTGCATAAAGTCTATTTTCCAATTGATGATCGCCTTCACGTATCTGTTCTTGAATCCAGTGAACAGGACACTTGCTAGGAGGTGATCCCATGAACCAACCTATCAAACAGCCACATGTATATTGAAACATTAGCGATCCTTGTTGACAGTGTAGTTATCCTTGATTAGTTGTTCCCAATCGCCACCATCCTCAGTTGCCATGCAAGGTGGCCTAAAAGCGCAGTTAAGGCACTTGAAGGAATTGCTGATGTTGGGATAAATTCTAGGCTTGGAGAGCATATCCATGCTTTCTAGGTACAACCTTCGACCCGCATTTCTGAGTTGGTGCCGATTCCTACGGACAGGCTTTCTGACGATAAAGTTCTCATCACCTATCTCTCGTAGATAACTGCGGTACTCCGATTGTTTCTCGTTGAGTGGAATACCTGGCATATTCGTGGCGATGAACTTGTCAAGCAAGTCAATCGTCGTTGACTCGTTCTGGCGATCTGTGGAGAACATACCGTTCTTGAGTTCTGTTGGTGGTTTGGGATAAGTTTTCCGCAGGACATTGTATATGACTTCCTCCAAAGGTTGACCTTTATGTGGAAGATCATAGTACGTAGCCTCAACCTCCGCACAATAGAGATAGTTCGTACACTGTTCGTCTGACTCTAACTTACGAAGTTCTTCTTCACCCCAACGTGTAGCTGACTTGTTCTCAACCAACAGATACTTTTCACTAGGTCTAATGCCAACAGCATCCATACGACCGCGAGCATGGACTTCAAGAATCTCACCACAATTCGGTGAATCATCCCGAACGTCCAGTGCCTTGAGAATACAATCGTTCTCATAGTCCCACACTGGAATGCTAAAATCATGTTCGGCTGTGAGTACCTCAAAATCATCGTTAATCTCGGCATACGTCTTGTAATACTTCATCATTTCTACGCCGAGTTCTCTCAACTCATCCCACTCGTTGTGGTCAGGATCGGGTAGAATGTCCTCTAGCCCCCGAACCATATAAATGCCGATAACCGCAGGACATTTTGGAAGATGTCCATGATGCTCGGCATTACGAGGTTCGATAGGACAAGTACAACTGTCCTGCTCGACGATATATTCACCTGTGGAACGTGGTTTAAGATCGTAAACGCGGTCAAGCCACTCTTTTGTGACAGTACCACCACGCCATTGAACGTCGAACCACGTTTGGAACGCTTCGACTGGATCACGACGCAATATAGGGTTATAAAACTGCTCAAGCGCATGATGGATGCCTGTACCGAAAAACAGCGGAATACTAACGCCGTGAATATCAGCGCGAACAGTTAAATTATGTCGGGACGGACTACTCCAGTCCCAATAGCGACGGCAACGTCTAAAGTTGGCCCGGTCGCTACTGTGAATGGGTATGATATCCCACTTACTAGGTATCTTAGGTTGAACCCACTGTGCTTGTTTAGTTGCCATTATCTCCTTTGTGTATGGCTACCTTACTCACACCCTACACTAGTTCGGATGCTTTCAACCACGCCTTCCCCTATCGAATCACTCTAGGACTACCGTTCCGTGTAGCCGTGTGTTAACCGTTCCGTTAGAGTGTCTCCTGCCTCGCCACACACAAACTTAGTATGTTGAGGGAGCAGTTGCGGCACCACTCCCCCAACCCTTATGTTGAGAAGGCAAGTCTTCTCAACGTTTTAAGTGGGAAGCGAGCCAAGCGGGGCAAAGACAACAAAACCCGCTTCCCTTTTTAGTGTGTCAACTTGCCTAGGAAGTCCCCGCTTTACTAGGAGGTGGATAGCATAGGTTCTCACGAATACCTACTCATAACCAAGACCCGTTAGATTATGGCTATGCATCACTCTTGACGCTATCCACCACGTTATATGTGGGGAGATGGGGAGAGAAACCGGCGAGGGAAGCGAACAGAAGCGAAATTCCCTCCCCACGTTGAGGAACGGACAGAACAGGCCACGCCGCAGCGTAGCAACCCTGACGTTCCTCAAACCTGTTGTTATCGTGACCTGTCACTTTACGGACAATCACGCTACCTTTCCCGTTTGACCCTCGCTGAACCCGGAACTCTAGCACAACCGAGAGCGTTTGTCAAGTCCCTTAACCTGTTATTTCTGGCCGAACCTTTGAACATCGAAAGTAGAGACAAGTGGTACACCATTAGCTCCTGTAGGTGCCCAGATAATCGAATGGTTATCTGACTTAGCCATTTCCACCTGAGCCTCGATAGCTTCATGCTGGACGTACAACGGTGTCAGAGTCCTGGCGATGGCATCCTGTGATCTACGAATACCGAGAGCCTCCTGATATCTAATCTCGGCCCTCTGCTTGGCAATCTGAACACGCTGCCGCTGGTTGCGAATCTGAATTTCACTTACTCTCACGTTGTTGTTAGCGTCTGCTCGTTTCTGATAACGACTAATACCCTTGCTTACGTACCACGTACCAAAAACGAACGACATAACCAATGCTAGAACAACCACAGTAATAGCAACTCCCGCCGTCCATATTTTCCATAGTGATGTCATTTTCTCACCCCAAGTTTCTGATAGTATCGGGATCAATGTCGATTCTTATCATAGAACCAACCCAAAACACCCTAGCTCCTGCCTTAGTATCAATTCTATTAGCACCACCATTAATCAAAAACTCAATGGCTTCCTGAATCTGACTCATAAGTTCTTCCATGTTATCCTTTCACGAATGACGTATGTATTCAAAGTCGTAGTAACTGATGCAAGGCCCCATTGACTTTTCGTACTCCATTACCTTCGGATTACGATTAAGTCCCAACGGGTTATTTCCCTGACACCAAGCTGCTAGCTCTAGTAGTTTGGGATTGTCCTTTTCAGGAAATACAATGATCTTGTGATCCACTGTACAGTAGTGAACAACTACATTACACACAGGACAAGGATAGGGGTCAGTCTTGATACAATACCAACCATCAAAATCATTTGTACTTCCGTCGTCTACGTCAGGCTGAGTAAAAACCTGTCCTCGTGTTAGAGTATGCAATTTAATCTTTCTTCAAGCGAAAGACGTACCTTAGATTAAATTCTGGACACACGCTGATGTATCCTACAGAAGTTTTTAACAAACCTTTACCTTGATCTTCATACAGCCACAGATTACCGGGTTCAGCCCTGCTATGTAATGCTTCTTCTCCATCAGGATATAAGCCCAGGATTCTGATTGATCTAAGAATCCTACCTCTATTATCGTAGCCTCTCCAAATCTGACCAGCTTCAATAGGAGGATCGTTAGCAACTATTTCTCTACGTGTTTGTGCGATACTCTTGGTCATTAGAAACTCCAATCGTTGATCGCACCCTTAGCCTTGTCCTTACCGGATGAGGCCACCCCTGAACCTCGGCACGTACGGCACTCGGTTGTGCTGCCATCCACGTTAAGCAGAATTCCAAGGCCATCATCCTGGTCTGTTAGCCCCTTGCCGTAACAGTCCGGGCACTTAACGGGTGAGGCTCCCTGGTCGGCTATAGCAGGAAGTGACTCACCTATTCCAAGGCCAAGTGCCGAGCGCATCGCATCACGACGAATAGCGTCAGCATCCCCTTCGTTTCCCTGATTTTCTTGGGCACGAGCCGCATATTCAGCCCGGTAAAGCATCTTCCGTAGCCCCTCCTCCCGAGCTATCAGTTCCCCGATATCGTCTTCAAGCGAGCGTCTACGCTCAAGCCAAGCCTCCCGTAGCTCCTCCTTCTGAGCATGGGCGGCTGTGAGGGCGTCATACAAGCCACGCAGATCGCTTTCCTCGTAGAGAAGCTTTGCTTTCTGCTGCTCGCTCATTCGACTTCCTCCTCAAAGTTCAAGTCCATAATTATGGCCGATTTGATAGTCTTTCCAGTAACTCCCATCTCGTACGTTCCATTAGCTGGAACTGTCCAATGCTCCATATCTTTTTCGGCTTGCTCAGGACTCGCATACTTGTATTCAAGAATTCTAAGAACTCGTATCATCTTCGTCTTCCTTTGGATAGGCCAGCTTAACTGCGTACATCAATTCGTCATAGAATCTATCGGACGGGCCATAATGATGAGCCATATCTATAGCATCCTTTTCATCTAGCCACACAGCAATTTTACCATTACCTAAATGAACCTCGCCTCTACCGTTTCTATGAATCAGACTATAGTTCCTGCGAATCATCTTTGCGGCGCCTTTACTGGACCAAACATATTAACGAGGTATTTAGGTAGAGTTCTGTTACAGGAGGGACAAGTATCCCCACCCTGTAAATCACTCGGTCGCATCAGTTTCTTGATTATCCACTTCCTCATCTTCATCCTCCTGGTCAGGCTCACCGAAGATTTGTTTGAACCAACCCTTCGTGGTTACTTGTTTGTCGAGTACCCTGTTATCTGTGGTGCCGTCTGCTCTGATGTAGATAAGTTGTGCAACCGCTGTTTGCCCCGGACGATACACACGACCGATAGCCTGCGTGTTCTTCACTGGCGACCAATGCTGATCTAGAAAGATAGCCCTGTGAGCAGACGTTAGGTTAATCAGGTGTTCTCTCGCTACCCAAATCCAGGGTACTCAAGAACACCTGATGCTCTTTTTGAGGCCAAACATCATGCCACAACTCGTAACGCTTCTGTTCATTCATTTCAGAGAGCAAACGGATATAAGGAATCTTCGCTTTCTCAAGACGAGTTTCAAGAAGTGCAAGTGGGTCCTTGAAGTTAGAGAACACCACCACTTGATCCTTACGTTCCTTATCCCACTCTAGACCTTCGATAATCTCCATCGTAGCATCGAGTTTGGAACTAGGCTCAACCAGCTTGACCTTGATAATGCGTCGTTCCTCCTTGTAATCATAGTAATCATCAATGACCTGAGGGGTTGCGACACAAATCTGTCGGAGCCTATTGAGCATAGACAACACGTTCGGGCTATGCAGAGGCTCACCCTGTTGGTCAAGCGTATGTAGCATCTCAGCCAACTCTACATACATACGCCTCTGTGTTGGGTTTAGATCGACAGGTACGATAGTCTCGATAGGCTCTCCAATACCAGGAAAGCACTCAAGCATAGTTCGACGTACACCAACTGTTCTAACCAACTCCCTAAACTCATCCTCCGCTTGTGGCTTGATGCCCACAATCTTTTCGTACCCTGAGTAGTTCTCAATTTCGCAGTAATGCTTCCTAAACTTTTCTTCCGATGTATAAACGTCGGGGAATAGAAAATTCAACAGACTCCAAATTTCTGACGGATTGTTGACGAATCCGGTTCCCGTCATAATATGCTTCATTGGAGCCTTTAGCTTCTTGATGTTCTGAGTCCACTGAGCATCACGATTCTTGATTCTATGGGCTTCATCAACAACGATGAAATCCCAATGACTCAAGAGCAAGTTGAGACAGGGTGGCTCAGTCATTTCAAACTTACCATCATCCCTGAGAATGGGCAAACCATTCTCACCCATTACTTGCTTTGGAATGCAAGCATTGTTGGTGAAACAGTGATAGTGTGCTACAACTACCACCGGCCTAAAGTACAAAGGATCAGGCAACTTCACGTTAATTGGAACAGGCTTAGGCCCAATCACCATATTAGTCTTAGTCGTGTTAACCGTGAATACGTCCCACTCGGGGAGCACCTCAGCTAGAGACTCAAAGTATGTACCTTTACCTGTCTTAGTTGTGATAACCAAAACTCGAGGATTGGGTATGTGCTTGAGTTTCTTCTGCCACAACCACTCAACTGTGGTCGTTTTCATAGCTCCCATTTCAGACCAGTTAGCTGAGGCATCACGCTCTGCTAGAATGTCTATGTCCTCCCGTTGGAAGTCATGCATCTTGAACTTGCCACTCGGTTTCTTCTTCAAGATGGGCTTACGTTGCACTGTCATTTTCGCTCCCAATTATGCTTTACAGCGTGTGCTTTAACAAGTATTGGTTTGTGATTTGGACCGAACTCAATAAATCCCTGATCTAGCATCAATTGCATGGCTTTAGAAAGAACCATTCTATCATGCCTGGAAAGAGAATACCAATTTCCCACAGGAGCGTCCAACATAGTCTGTTCCGATTCTTGATAAAGATCGTGATGAATATGAGCTAAATTCTGCGCTCCCAAAGTTACAGTCCCTTGTTTGAATATACTCATTTAACCTCCTTCCGTGTCGATATGCTCAAAAGCATACTCCCGTATGATTTCATCAATTTCACGCATGGCATTTACCATTCGTTTATTTGCACCTTTGCGATTATGCTGTGCTTTCGCAAAACGATATACCATGATGGGTTTTGCTAGCTTAGTAACTAGCTCATCGACCGTCATGCTAACAGCCCTCTATCCCTTTGTTCTTGTGCAAGCTTGGCTTCCTGTTCCAGACGTTCCTCTTCGATAGACTTCCTGCCTTCGATAATCCTAGTAAGTCTATCATGCCAAACAGCCACACTTTCATCGCTCATTTCCATTCTAAGTAGAATTCTGTGCGAACCGCAACCAGCATACTCAGCCGTAAATTCATCGACTTCTATCTTGATTTTATTCATCCTATCGAATTCCTCTCCTTGGCGTTCAGCCATTCGTATGCTTCCTCTCTACCATTCGGAAAGTTTAGTTCTCTAACCAAAGCTGAGTCAGCAGAACCATCGAAGAATTGCACGATGGCTTCTCCTACTCCATGATAGTTCCACTGAATCACCCAACCCATGATGTTACCCTTATCATCTGCAACTAGATTAGGCGCATTTCTATCGTAGTTCATCCCGTTTTTCTTTCGTGATACGTCTGGATTGCTTCGTCTACTTGATCTTTACCCCAATCGTTAGAACGCCACCATTCTACAGCATGAAGAACTGGTTGCAGATCATTCCATAACGATTGGTTCTGCTTGATAAACTCGTCATGATCGGTTTTAATCTTACGCATATTAACCGCCGCTTCTGGACAAAGTTTATCAAGCTCGTCAAGCATCCAATCCCATTCGGGACCAGCACCATACCAAAGATCGTCAATGTCCTTATAGGACAAGTAGTTGAAACTACCACCGCTCATGTAATCAATGTCTCCTTCCTTCTCTAATCAAACTCACAATGAACATCTCTACGAAAGGTTCAATCTCTGGCTTCGCGTTGCCAGCCACGTTGAGAATTCTGATATCGTGGTCAAGCAACCAATCTACGACGTTTCGGATTTCATCTTGAGAGAAGTTCCTGGGATTAACGTCATAGTGCGGTTTACTCCACTTGTAGATTTCGCGCAGCGTTGCGCGCTCACCATAACTATCGAAGTTGTACGCGATTCTAAGCGTACCATCGGATTTCCTCACATTGTGTGAAGTGCGAAGCCTGAGTATGCTGAGGGTAATCTTCTGACACAGTAGTAAACATGCCATACAACTCAGCATACTCAGGCTTATTGCCCTGTGCTGTTTTATAACCGTGAGGCATGTAACCTCCGGTTTCAACACCTAAAGACTTGGCAGCTCTCAAAGCTGCGATATCAGCGCCAACCTGACCACCACTGATAATCTTGATTAGGTTAAATCGCTGAGGATTTCCGCTAGAGCCTGCGCTTTCGACAGGCCCTGCTCCCGGTACAGATAAACGTACCTCCTGCTCATTTTTCTGCACATCGGGGTTTTCCGACAAAAGATTGCTGTGCGCTTCGCTCTCTTTATCGTGTTCCCGCATACCAGACACTTCACTCTCCCGTTTTCTTTATGAAGTAAATCAATCGCTTGATTCACTGATTTGCCTTGTAGAAGGTAATGTTCTATTTCATCTGCATTTACCCGTAAGTAGTTTTCTACACGTACCTCAACTTGCGGTGAGCAGTTGTGACACCATCCCGTTTCTTCGTTAAGCTCACTAAACCAGTTACCACAATTGGCGCACAATTCATCGGGTACGGGGGAGAGCGCATCAGAGTTACCCATATGCGCTCGACCCCCCGTAACCCTTACTACCTGTGGGAACGGGAGAACCCTCAGGCGAACGATATTCTAGCACAATGCACCGCGCTTGTCAAGGGTGCTAGAAGCGGTTGAGATCGTTAGGACACTGATCTGGCATAAACGAGCAATCAACGCAATCCTCGCAATACACCTCATCGCCGTCAATGTCGCGGGTAAACTTCAAACCGCAACAGACGCAAGTAATCCTAACAAGGACAGTAGCAAACCGATTACGAACCATTGTAGTCATTTGGCTGCGACCCTCCTTTCCTTAGCTTACTAAGGGAGTAGATCATGGGCACTACTGCCGACACCTACTCCCTTAGTAAGCCACCCGATTTAACGAGTGACCTACTTGTGTTACTAGTTACGCGGCGACAGCTTCCTCGCCAAGCTCCTGACCTGCGACCTGCAAGTTAACGAGGTAAACCTTATCCTCGTTCGAGATAACCTTCACGAACTCAGAAGCCTCGTTAGCTTCCTTGTTATCACGCGCGTTGTCGAAGCCCTGCTTGAGCGTGGTAGCCTTCTTGTCGGCAAACTCTACCCACTGCTCGTTAACGCAGATACCCATCTCGCCCGACTCAATGAACTCATTAAGACGAACGACATACTGACCCTTGGTACGAGTCTTGCTGAGAAGTGCCTGGATATCCGCTGCTGTAAGACCTGCCATTTTATGACCTCCCTGGTCATTAGTGTTTTGTGTATTACTATCTGAACCTGTATTACGCTTTCTACTTCTTGCCATTCCCGTTTACCTTCTCTCCAACTTACTTAGACGACGTTCTATCGACTCCAAACGCTTTACGATAGAGACCTCCTGTTCTATCGACTCTCTCCAAGCCAGCAATTTTCTCACCTGCTCCTGCATTGTAGCAGACAGCCCCGGCGGTGTCAAGTCCGACCGGGAGATTCCTCCCCACTCCGAGGGAGGGGGATGCATTAGCCTAACTATACTAGGGTGGTTCTTACTGCCTCGTCGGTAAATAAGGATGCAGGGGTCGTGATGTGGACTGTCAAGTAGCTTGCGAATGTGCGTGTAGTAGGTTGTGGACGCTCCCACCTCTTTAAACAGGTGTGTAAGGAATCCACGATACAGCTTTTCCTCAAGCTCATTCACACTACTACGTTCTTCCATCAGCTTGTAGACTTCACAAGCATACTCATAAATTGCTGAGTCAGTCATTGATAGTTAGTTGATTAGGATCAGTAAGAAGCCAGCCACCTAGAAAACAGTATCTACACATCTTCTGTCCATTAACCTCAATTACATGCTGATGCTTAATTTCCTGACCAAGTGCGCTAATCTTAGGTGGTCTAGGATCTAGACAGTTAGGATTCTCACACCTAAGATCCTTCAACTCTTCTCTTGACTGTGGTGCTAGTGCAAACCAGGTTTTATGATCCCGTACTGATGTATTCGGTCCACTCTTAGTTCTACCCTTGCGTTCAGGCTTAGCTAGGAGAGACTTGATATGTTCAGGAGTCAGGCTCAATCCTGAACTCCAAGCCTGTCCCAATCTTCTTGAGTCCAACCGTCTTCGTAGTTACCCTCCGGTCTATCAATACCAACCAGATCATGCAAGTGATTGATTTCATCGTGAACATCACCAAGATGGTCAGACACCATCAAACCAACAATGATTCCTCGTAGACTGAATCTGAACGGTATGTTAGTGTTACCTCTCACTGTGTTACCTCTTTCGGAGCATACGGTTCAGCAATCGGAGTATCGGCGCGTGGTGGAACCACCTGATACGATTCGGTAACTTTCTTCTGCACTAGCTCAACTGCTGCTTCAAGTGCATCACCGATGACAGCCATGTTAGGCAATTCTTTCCCATCAACTGTAATACCAATCTCAGCTTCCACGTCCGTAAACTTACTACGAGTCGTCATTTTGAACGTATGCCTCAAACCTGTCCTAGGCATTACTTACCTCCTTTCATGGTACTGGCAACGTTTCAACTACGTGAGTATCAGCTTCACGAACCATAATCCAAATGTCAGTAGAAGCATCATCGTAATTGATAAGAGCATACTTACCATCACGCTGTACTTCAACCTCTAATTCATGGCCTGCTGCAACTAGCAAGTAAGCTTGACCAACCTCCAACCAAAATGTATCAACCTCACTCATCAGTAACTCCCCCAAAGTGATTCATACCTAGAGGACCAATCATCTCAACGTAAACAGGAAAGTTCCCGTCTTTGTACATATTCTCTAGTTTCTGTGCTGCATCGAGCATATGCCTGGCTTCGATGATTTCATATTCCTCTCTACCAAGCTGCCATTTTGCGTGAATAAGGAAATACATTATTCACTCGGTTCCTGTTTCAGAAGGAACACCTTGTTATCGTCAGTTGCGACGAGTACATGCTCAGCCTTCTTACCTCTCGCAGCCTTGGCTGTAGTGAAAGCACGTTGCAGAGTTTTGTGAAGCCTACCCCTCAACTCAGGCCACATATTTGTGACAAGAACACCCTGCACGTCAGAGTCGATAAACTCGTCAAGATACAGAGAATACTTGCTCTCCGGTACATCAGGTCTATCACTCTCAGTCAGCCATAGTTGATCTGTTACCCGCTCTATGGAGAAGTAACCGGAAGGTGCAAAAGTTCCCAAACTAGGCTCAACCCAAGCGTATTCCTTCGGTCCATCGCTCGGAAAAAATGTAGCAGTTTTGTACTTGATCTGAAACCTTCTACCATCACGTAGCTCTACGTGCTCTGCGCGTGAACGAAACGCTTTCATCCATAGTACCTTGTTCGTCGGCGTGAGCCAATTTTCATTCTTAATCATCTGCATCAATCTCCGTAATCGTGAAAGCCACCGTAGCAGTTTCACCCTCGTTACCCCAAGTTCTAATCAATTCCAGCAATTTATGATAAAGAGGATATTCCGTGTTCTCGATCATATCCTCAAGATTTTTGTTGTATGGTGCGTTAAACGTGACGAAAATTCTTTTCATCGCCCTCTCCTTTTGCCGTGCTGTCGTTTACGAGACTTCTTATTCTTGGTAGACTTGAGTCCTTGCCATTCATCCTTAGCCTCAGATTTAGACAAGTCCCCATTTGGATTTTCCTTCTGCAGTTGCTTGCGTGTTTTTCTACCCATCGTTCTTGTGCATCCTCCTAATATGTCTTTCCGCATTTTCTGACACTCTTGTCGCATTCCTGGTGTGTGTCCAAAAACCCCTACAGCCACAACTACAAGTCCACCTGAGATAGTCTTGCCCATTACGCATCACCGTTATCTCGACACCTCCACCATGATTCCAGCCATAAGCGGGCCAACCTTCGTTATCCATCGTTTTTCACATTCCATTCGTAACTAGAATTCTGTCCCAAACTTTTTCAGCCCTATGCAGGTGGGATTCAACGTCATCAATTCTGTGGATTGATACAAAATTGACTGCATCAAAAACCAATTGCTCAATCAGTTGATCGAGTAGCACTTTAGCTTGGGTAAGCTCACCAAGCAACTCATTCTTGTCATCCACGTCAAGCATCGACTCGCTCCGCTTCATCTTTAAGTGTTTTTGTTAGCTCTTGAAATCTGTATTCGATTTTATGTAGATCGTTGAACAAAGCTTCATAATCAGCTTTGGTAGTTACTGACCACCTCACGACTCTATCCTCAAGAAAAACTGCATCACCAACAAGATCGTTGATGCACTCGATTATCCGTAGCTTTTCCACCCTAGTCCTCCACTTCCTCTGCTTGATTTACACCCTCCCAAAGCTCGCTAAGTGGATATCGGTCGGTGTCAGGCGAGCAACGATCCAAGAACAACTCAGGCTTGAATAGCTCGTTGTCTAGTGCAAACCTCTTAGTCAAACCAAGAGCCAAATCCACTAGAGCAGCCCTGGCACCGGCATCACCTTCAACATCAGTAAACAGTGGTTCGAGCTTAGTGCGAAACTGCTTAGCAATGATTTCATAGTGAGCCGTGTTAAACAACTGCCTATTAATATCTCGTTTCCTCATCTAAACTACCTCACCTTCCAGCTTTAGCAACTCATACGCTCTACCATCCGGTGCTGTATGAGTCACAACGATAAGCTTCGCACCATCCGAAGCTATCGCTTCTCTAATGTTCACGATATGAAATTCGCCGTGGACAATCACTTTAAGATTCACTTCTGCAACGTCAACGATAGTTCTCATCCGATGCAATCCTCCCATTCACCATTTTCATTCTTGATCTTTAAAAGCGTAACGCCAGCATCTTTCTGTGCCCAATCAAACAAATCTTCCAGAGCTTCATCATCAGCAATAGCTTCGTAATAAAGCTCTCCATCATCGTCAAACAGACGACACTTAATGAGTCTAACCTCTGGATCTGTGTAATCAGTCCAAAGCTGCCAACCCGCTCTACTCTCTGTAGGATTGTGGTCGGTGTGTTCATACAGATGATCCTCAGTTATCTTCGCGTACATTCTTACTCCATTCCTCGAGGTACTGTGCTTCTTTGACTTTCATGCCAAGCTTGATACCAAAGAGGAAGCAAGACCAAACCACTGCAAGAGGTCCACTTACGAAAATCCTAGCTGGCATCTCAGCCATGAAATCATAAATAACCTCATCGTTTTCAAACAAACCAAGCATATTCTCAGCGAACTGTTCAAGAGGAAGTGCATTCTGCTCATCGAACAGATCATCAATCATCTGAGTTGTGATTTTAGGTGGATCACTTGACATAGTACGTTTCTCCCCCAAACTCCACTTCATGGTAATCAGACTTAAGCTCCTCAGCAGCCGCTTCGTAATCAATCTTGACGTGCCGATAGGGCCACTCATCAGAGATATCCACCCTGGTACCATCGTAGCGCGTGAATTCAAACTTGGGTGGTAGTCCAGTGCAAGTGTCGTCGATAAGCTCCTGAACATAATCAAGCCAATCACCCACCGGAATCATCTGGATACCATCTTCCGGTTCTTCCTCACAATTCTTCCGTAGATCCTCAAACAACGCATGAGCCGCGATATCACTACGGAACATCAAATCTCTTGTATCAATCCGCTCTGCCATCTTCGTAACCTTTCACCTCTCTATATGCTTTCGTAATTACTGGTAGTACCATGATAAAAACGACGAATGCCAAAACTACCCCTAGCAGAGCTAGAATAGGTACCAGCATAAAGTCTGTTAACCCCTTCCCGTTGAATTACCGAGTTAACCACTTAGTGACATACGTCACATAGTTAGGCGCGGGTTCTCAAAGCCCCGCACAGGGTACAGTATAGCACAAATCCCCGTTGAGGTCAAGCAGCAGCCCAAGAGTCTAGTTCAGTACCACAGTCACCACAGTTAAGAGTGGCATGAGTAGCACCCTCGTAAATGTCGTTAGCATACCATTCATCGGTGTTAAAAACAGGATGAACTTCGTTGCCCTCACTATCAATAGCTGGACCGACCCGTTCGGGATGAGTTAGCTTAAATCCAAAAGCTTTAGTAGCACACTCAACACAATGGTAATCAGCTTCATATGTGTAACCGATTACATGCATGTTAGAGTTTAATACCCGCCTTAGCACATAGCCAAATAGCGAACCCAAACGCACAAATTACCAGAGCTACACTAGCTCCGCCAGCAAAGATTTCCAATGCTACTGCTAGCGCATTTTTGTAATCGCATTCAAAGATTATCATCCTTATCTCCCGTCTGCTGTACAGCCAATTTGACCACACTCGTGACAGTAATCGTCGTCGGCTATGAGCCGTAGATCATCCTTGTCAACAGTGTGGACTTTATCGTCACCTACCATAACAGCGCGAACCATTTGTGGGTCAGGATATTCCATACCTGTCCATTCATAGTCTGAGTCCCTTATCATAGCGGGGCCAAGCAAGTAGAATGCGATGCCGCCGCTCCAACCTTCTACTGTGTAGTGTGCATTCCAATCAATTTCCACGTAATCTCCTCCTGTCTATGATCCCAAAGATTATCCGCAGGAACATCATAATCACAAAGATCAGACAACACGCTGCTAAGATTGCTATCAATCGTAGTACCTCCCCATGATTACTTGTTCTCCGTCCTCAGACCACTTGACTAGAATACCCGAGAAGAACGAGTCCGACAGGAAGCCATCCCAAGCCTTTAGTACGTCAGGACTTGCGTTAGACGGAACCGTGAACTCATCCAGATTGTAGACAGTACCCTTGTACCTAACAAAGTCTACCTCAGACCAGTAGTCAACGGAAATATCGATATCTTCCTGTTCCTTGTCCGTCAACTCGTCAAAGTCGAGCAAGTATCTTGGCTGATTGTTAGTGATGATGTTCATGGTTTGTATCCCTTCAATGCATCCCCAAGAACAGAGCCGTGGACATAGACACCATACTCAGTTGACCATTCTTTCTCCCGTCTATGTGCCATGAGAATAGCCATGACAGGATCAAGAAAACAGTCAAGCGCGTTGGCTTCTGTGTAGTAACTCGGTGGTTCGTCAACGCTAGCGCAGTAATCAAAGATACCATACAAGCGTTGATCCTCTCCCAAAGCGAGCTTGCTAACGATGTAACCGTTGTCTGCGCTCATGTTGCTTTGTTCACCGCCTTAACTAGAAGTTCTGCGATTTCCAGACTTGTCTCAGTTTCGTAATGGCTATCGCTTAGAAGCTCGAGTTCATCGGTATCCCAATCGTCAAGCTCCCTACGTGACGGTTCATAGTTACCCACCACCCAAATCTGAATCAAACCTTCGCCAAAGTCCCGGTTATCATCGCCGTCCCTGGTGATAGCAACTTCGGTACCGTAGTACTTACCGTCTAGTGGTTTAAGCTCCGCTTTCATGTTATCCTTTCCTAATTCGATAGATTTTGACTTCTGTGTGACATTCAGGGCACATGCTGCCAAAGTTTCTTCGGCGCATACGTAGCCTAGTAACGTTATCCTTTCCTAATTCGATAGATTTTGACTTCTGTGTGACATTCAGGGCACGTGCTGCCAAAGTTTCTTCGGCGCATACGTAGCCTAGTTACCGACCAACCGCAGTTTTCACACTTGATAACGTAGTTAGGCGTTATCTTCGTAGCTAGCTCATTCTCGTTAGCTAGGCGTTCTGGCTTAGCCCCGATTTCCACGCACTTCTGCTGCCATACATAATCATGTCCGTGTTCGTAACCAACCAGCGCATGAGCGATTTCATGCAAAACAGTGTCACGGATAAATTCTTCTGGCTCCCGTAGATAATGTATGGAATAGGTGATTAACTTCTTATCGTGGTTACACTGACCTATTCGTTCCTTGGCATTGTCTAGTTGGAATATCCAACCAACAGCCCGTAGACCGTGTTCAATTAGCAGAGTGTTGCCGATTGCGTAGGCGTGTGTTATTTCCGGTGCGGTTGCCATTCAATCACCTTACGAAAGTTGGCTGGTAGTTCGAGGGCATAACCCGAAAAGGCTTCCTTAACCATGCCAGTCTTGCGAGTTGCGAGAACCCAGAAGTAACCGTGTCCAATGATATAACAACCCGATTGGATTGCCTTAGGAGAATCTGGAAGATATCCAAAACGCCATACAGCTAGCTTATCGGACATTCCGACGCAACTGCCATCCCTAGCCATAAGCGTGACTTCTGGATCATCGTTAGAAACTTCCACGTATGGCATTACCGCTTGCATTAGTCCTCCACCACTTCCTCGATTTGCCGCACCCATTCACGTAGTTGTATGAGCAAGCCAGGTGCTTGTTCCTCGTCAAACCTAATCCTAGTCATACCTTTGTCTGGCGTGTCAACAAAGATGTCCTTGCTGATCCACGTATCCACTTCGTAAATTTTAATTAGTCCAGCCATTATTCTCCTTCATACCTTTGGAGTAGCGGCTGATACTCTTTGTCGAGTTCAGCTAGATACTCTTTATCGCTCTGGATTTCTGCTTGCAAACCTTT